>Ga0334889_1000544_pt1 | contig 57885 bp, 50 predicted proteins | sample GraSluR1_MG_2_FD_207222 | JGI IMG/M metagenome (GOLD analysis project Ga0334889, IMG submission 207222) | Sludge microbial communities from methane-producing bioreactor in Wageningen University, Netherlands - Granular Sludge_8_08-R1 | ecosystem: Engineered > Bioreactor > Anaerobic > Unclassified...
GAGTAGGGCACCGCCGCCCCCCTCCTTTTTGGTTCATAAACGAGTCCCCCCCGGTGCTTCTCACACCAAGGATCGATGGCACTCCCAATATCATTGCCGAGCAGATCACACCGTCACATCCGCAACAATGTCTACTTTCCTGCTCTCCTCAAGGCTCCAGCGTCGAATCCACTTTGCTCCCTTTATCCTTGTTCGCGCAATGCCTCCCTTTTCCGTCGCTCCAAAGCCTCCTGTGCCGATGTGCGGCCAGACCCCGCCTCCATGGGTTTAAGGTCTCCGGTTTTTTTCCGAAAATAACCGTTCGACAATCCGGGATCTGTTTGTGTAATAATGCGTCGCAGGTGCTTGAAACCTGTATCCATGCAGCGTTGGGGAGGCGTTCGAGTGGAGGTGAACAGGCTTACGGGTGGCGGGAAGGCTGCATGGCTTGTTCCGGCTCTTGCAGGCACGGTTTTTCTTGGAGCATTCCTTTTGTTCCAGGTTCAACCGTTGATCAGCAGGTATATTCTGCCCTGGTTCGGTGGAAGCCCCGCCGTGTGGACGACCTGCATGCTTTTCTTCCAGGTGCTGCTCTTCTGCGGGTATCTCTATGCCCACCTCCTCCAGCGCAGCCTGCTCTCCAAGAAGCAGGTCTTCGTTCATCTGCTCCTGCTTGCCCTGGCCTGCGCAACGCTGCCGGCCATCCCGGACGACAGCTGGAAGCATTCGGGGCCTGTCGACCCTTCCCTTCGTATCCTGGTGCTCCTCGCCGTGACCATCGGACTTCCCTACTTCATGCTGGCTTCCACGAGTCCGCTGGTGCAGGCATGGGTCAGCCGAGCCTACCCCGGTCGGTCACCCTACAGGTTATACGCTTTGTCAAATGTCGGTTCACTGGCGGCGCTGATCAGCTATCCTTTTCTTTTCGAACCCGCCCTGGAGTTGGATGCACAATCCTGGTTGTGGTCGGGATTTTTCGTTTTATACGCCCTGCTCTCGCTTCTTGCCTCGATCGGGCTCCGGGGGACCGGCAACCCGGATGGTGTCGAGGCCGATCATCACGGTTCCGGAATGAAGGATTCGTCTCCCCCGAGTTGTCGTGACCGGATCCTGTGGATCGGGCTGCCCGCATGCGGATCTCTCATGCTCCTTGCCACCACCAACAGGGTCTGCCAGGAGATCGCCGTCGTTCCTTTTCTGTGGGTCGTTCCGTTGACCCTGTACCTGGTTTCATTCATCATCTGTTTCGACCATGACCGCTGGTACCTGCGGGCTGTATGGGCTCCCCTGGCAGGTGTGTCCATCGTCGCCGTCGCCGGCATCGATTGGTTCGATGACTGGGGTTATGCCATCGGCTTTGCCCGGGAACTCGGCCTTCATCTTGCCGCGCTTTTCTTCATCTGCATGGTGTGTCATGGAGAACTGGTTCGAGCGAGGCCGTCTTCCCGCCATTTGACCGATTTTTATCTCATGACGGCGGCGGGAGGAGCCCTGGGCGGACTGTTCGTGAGCGTCATGGCTCCGGTCCTTTTCACGTCGTACCTGGAGTGGGAAATCGGCCTGACGGTGTCGTACCTGATCAGCGCGGCTGTATTGATCGCTGCCCTGGCCCATGGTGCGGGAGGAGTAAGACCGGCCAGGGCTGTTATGATCGTTCCTGCGGTCCTGCCTGGGCTGGTGTCGGTAGTGTATTCGGAAGGGGACAGGGTCGCTGCGGATGTGGTGGCGCGAACGCGCAGCTTCTACGGTGTCGTCCAGGTGATCGAGTTCGGCCGGGGTGACGCGGGTCTCCATGAATTCAGCATGAAGCATGGCGCTATCATCCACGGGCAGCAGTTTGCCTCCCCCCTCAAGAGCCACATCGCCACGACGTACTACAACGAGGAAAGCGGTGTCGGCAGGGCTATCGGTTTTTTCAAGGATTTGGGGCCGGTGAGAGTCGGGATCATCGGCCTGGGAGTGGGCACTCTTGCCACTTATGCCCGTGGGGAGGACGTCTACCGGTTTTACGAACTGAATCCTCAAGTGGAGACGCTGGCTCGGAAGTACTTTACCTATCTCGATCACTGCGGGAGCGGGTGCGAGGTGATCCAGGGAGACGGCCGGCTTTCCCTGGAGGCGGAGCCTGCGCAGGATTACACGATTCTCGTACTGGATGCTTTCAGCAGCGACGCCATCCCGGCCCATCTTCTCACCATCGAAGCCTTTGCGCTGTATTTGAGCCACCTGCGGGAGGGCGGAGTCATCGCCGTGCATATTACCAACCGGTACCTCGATCTGACTCCTGTGGTTCGCGCGGCGGGCGCCCGTTACGGATTGAAGTGCGAAAAGATCAGTTCGAACGATGACGACTCCCGCCTGGTCTTCGGTTCGGACTGGATACTTCTTACCCGCAATGAAGACTTCCTGCGGGCGATCGCTCGTTTCTCCGTCCCCATGCAGGGGGATATCTCGATGGACGTGCCCTGGACGGACCGTTACAGTAATCTATTCAGGATCTTGAAAAATTAGAACATTTCGAGTGCGCCGAAGGTCGGCAGGGCTTCGGATCTGTGCCGCGTCCGGGTGTGCGAACTTCCGTGGTTTGTCGTATCTTTGCATGAACCGCAAACCGGAAAGTGATGGTCCGGATGATGCGTAAAGATGCGTGTGCAACTTGTGTATCCACTGCAGCTTCATGCGGAAACCAACCCGGCGCTCTGCCTGGCGGGGCTGCCGGCGCTAACTGCGTCCCCACATTTCCTTTGCGGTTTGTTCCGCCAGTTCCAGTACATCCGAGTGACTCTCGACCTCCCCCGGTGCCGAAACCCCCAGAGCCCGTATCAGCCGAGTGTCGGTGAAACCGTAGGCGCGGAAAAAATAGTCGAATTTGGGGAAGATGTTGGTAAAGGAGTTCTTGTCCGGATTGTTCTGGGCGAGGATGAGGACCAGTTTCTTCCCCGGTTTGAGGCGAGACTTGATGGGATTGGTGAGGAAATCCGGGACGAGGAAGGAGAAAGTCCTGTCAACGAATGCTTTCATTTGCGAGGAGACGTCCCAGTAATAAACGGGAGATGCCAGCACGAGGATATCCGTTTCGCGGACCGCTTCCAGGACTTCGGTCAGATCGTCTTCGACAGCGCACCTGTCGAGCCCGGTTTTGCAGGCCATGCATCCCTGGCAACCGCGGAAATGGAGGTCGTTCAGGGTGAATATCCTCGATTCTGCTCCGAGCTTCTGTGCCGTGGTGCAGAAATGTCCGGCGATGATGGAGCTGTTGGATCTCTTTCTCGGGCTCCCAAGCAAGCTGACGATTTTCATATTCGTTCTCCATGAAGTAGTTGAGGGAAACCAAAGAGATCCATTCCTGCCCGGTCTTTCGGCAGGCGGGACCTTTACCTGTCACCGAAACCATACGGAATAACCTGACCGGAGTCAACGGGAAGTGCGAAATGGGGCGGAGCCTGGTGTTTGTGGATCTGTGGGCACCAACCGCAGGGAAATACTGGGATAGAACGGATCTTCTCGATGAAAACTGGCTGCAGAGAGAGAGGGAGAAGGCGCCCGCATTCAGCTTTTCGGCTCGCTCTTGGGCAGTTGGTCCAGAGACCATTCCATGGGATTGAGCAGTTCGAAGCCCAGGGCCTCGAGCTTCCTCTTCACGCGGCTCACGTTGCTGGTCAGAAGATAGGGAAAGACGGCCCGCCTTCCTTCGTCCCAGAACCTGGCTACTAGAATGCTTCCAAACGAGATCTTTTCCTCGGTGATGGCGTCCACGATTCTTTTCATTTGCCCGATCTTGTTGTCCACCACGATGCACAGGAGCGTCCCGGGTTCTTCGATTCCGAGCACATTGACAAAGGCTCGCATGAGGTCTCGAATCGAGATGATGCCTTTGAGTCTATTGTGCTGATCCACGACGGGGAAGGCTCCGACACGCATCTTCTGCATGAGCAGGATGGCGTCTTCGAGGGTGTTCGTGGGGTTTACCGTTACCACGTTACGGGTCATGATGTCCTTGATCTTGAGCTCGTGTATGCGCTCCAGTTCCTTTCGGCTTTCTTCGTCGCCGATAAGAGTGGACGGAAGAGCGCTCCTGATATCTCTGTCGGTGACGATTCCAACGAGGGTATTGTCTTCTTCCACCACGGGCAGATGACGAATACGGTTTTCGGCCATCAACTCCCTCGCTTCGAGAACGCCGGTTTCGGGGTCGACGGTGATGACGTTTCTGGTCATGGACTTGTCGATAAACATAGCAGCCTCCCTCCCCTGCTCATGGGGTGTTTCTTCTGCGACCGGGTTATTTGCCCATCAGGATCTCGACATGATTCCTGATCAACTCAGGCAGCCGCTGAACACAGTAGCCTCCCTCGAGTATGGAAACCACCCTGCCGCGGGAGTACACCTCCGCCATTTCCACGATTCTTCTCATGATCCAGGAAAAGGCTTCCGTCGAAAGATTCAATCCGGACATGTCATCGTCGACATGTGCATCGAAGCCTGCGGAGACGAGAATCACTTCGGGCCTGTATTGCTCGAATGCGGGCACGAGGTCTCTTTCGAGCAGTTCCATGTATTCCTTGTCTCCCTGCCCTGGCAGAACGGTGGTATTGAGTGTATATCCGGTGCCGTCACCGGACCCCTTCTCGAATTCACGTCCCGTGCCGGGAAAAGCAAAAGACGGGTGTTCGTGAATGGAATAGTAAAAGACGCTCGGGTCTTCTTCGAAGGCACGCTGAGTGCCATTGCCGTGATGGGCGTCTATGTCGACGATTCCCACGCGCTGAACTCCCCATTCACCCACGAGGCACTTGGCGGCAATGGCGACATTGTTGAAGTAGCAGAACCCGAGAGCCCGGTTGAATTCGGCGTGATGTCCCGGCGGCCTGACCGCACAGAAAACGTTATCGATCCTGCCTTCCATGAGGAGCCGGATAGTTTCCAGGATTCCACCCACCGCAAGCATCGCTGTTTCGAAGGTATCCCCGCACATCTGGTTGTCGGGATGGTCGAGCTCGGGGAACTGCAGCATGCAGGCCTCCTCGAACCGTATAACGTGCTTGGCGCTGTGTACGGCTTCGATCCATGTGTACTTGGCTCGAGTGGCCTTGATGAGGACGAGTTGGGACAGCAGCCCCGCCTGCTCGAGACCCCGATAGGCCGCTTCGAGTCTTTCCGGGCATTCGGGATGACCCGGACCTGTGCAATGCAGTAGAAATCGGTCATCGTAGAGCAAGCCTGTTCTTTTCATTTCCTTCCCCTGGGTGAGGTCCAGCTGTCGCTTTGTATCGGCAGGGCCGCCCGGATCAACTCAAGATGTTGGATTCCATGCACCAGCCGGGCTCGGCTGTAACCGGCTCGACTCGCCGTGATGCAGATGTGCAGACGAGGACGGGTATGATGTCGCGTGTTCGGGATCGGATTCGGTCGAGACATCAGATAATCCTGTGCTGCCTGATCGATGTATTGCAGACCTTCTCCGATGTCCCCAGCAATTATCGTTAGCATGCTCCGAGTCGGAAGGAAATCGGAAAATGACGGCGCTGGACATTTGTGATGGAATCTGGCAAGATACAAACCGTCTGAATGCCCGGGACGAAAGCCTTCTTCGAAACGGTTTTGAACACCGTCGGCCTGGGCCGCGCTGCCGCTCATATGCTGCGGTTTGAACCTCCACAGGGCCCTGCATTGTGCAAGATTCAGATCTTGTGCGAATTCCATGTGATGTGGGAAATGGGTTGACATTCTGCTTTTGACTTTATATTAAGGAAAAGTCTCAGCAGGGTTGTCAATTGAGAGACCAGACCTGATGGCAGTTGTTCAAGCGGTCTGTGATCTCCCGATAGAGCTGAACTCCAATTCAAACAGACTGCTCCATCTCTCTTTCCGCTTCCGGTCAGGCAGGTTTTGAATCTCCCGGGCAAATCCATATCCTTGTCACATCGGTTCCGTGCCGATGCAGTCGTGCCAATTCACAATGGAACCCTCAAGCTTATGCGCGCTGCGCTAACGGCGTTTTCACCCGTGGTGGAAAACACCGGGCGCGTTTGTTCGCCGATTTGGTGGAAACGGCCTCGGACGGGTGAGCTTTGAGTTGGTCAGGACGGATTTTTTGAACGGATCTATGAAGGGTGAAGGGTCCACAGGTGTTGGCCCCGTTGAGTTGAACGAGAGAACGATCAGATGTGAAAGGAGGACCTTGCCTTGGCTTTCCAACCGACAAAACAGGCGTATTCAGGAAGGATCAGAGAAGTGACCTTGGGCACAGGAGACAAGGCGGTGACCGTAGGCGGGAAAGCGGTTTTCCCGTTTCACGGCTTTGAAGGAGAGATCCCTCGTCCGCCCAGGGTAGCCATGGAGATTTGGGACAAGGACCCGAGCGCGGACTGGTGTGAGGCGGCGAAGGAGCCATTCAGGGACGTATTGAGCGATCCTGTGGCCTGGGCCAGGAAGTGCGTTGAAGAATACGGTGCGGAAATGATCGTCGTGCAGACCAAGAGTGCGGATCCCAATGCGGACAACAAGCCGGCCGCCGAAGTTGCCGCGGCGGTCGAGAAGGTTCTGAACGCGGTGGACGTACCGGTAGTGGTCTGGGGCGTTGCCAATCACGAAAAGGATTCGGAGGTGATGCGCCTGGTTGCTGAAAAGGGCAGCGGGAAGCGCCTGGCCATTTCACCGGTCGAGGAGGGGGATTACAAGCAGATAGGGGCGGCCTGCCTTGCATACAGGCACATTGTCGTCGCATCCACCCCCATTGATGTAAATCTCGCCAAGCAGCTCAACATTCTCCTCGGCAATCTGGGGGTGAGCGAAAAGGATATCATCATCGATCCTACCACCGGCGGCCTTGGATACGGTCTGGAGTACAGCTATTCGGTCATCGAACGGATCATGCAGGCGGCTCTGACTCAGGAAGATGAAAAGCTGCAGCAGCCGGTGATCGTGAATGTGGGCAACGAGGTGTGGAAGTCCAAGGAAGCGAATCTGAGTGCCGAAGATGCTCCGGAACTGGGGGATCCCTCCAGGAGGGCGGTGATGATGGAAGCGATTACCGCCGTCGACCTGCTGCTTGCCGGTGCCGATATTGTCGTGATGCGCCATCCTGACGCTGTCAGGCTGGTCAAGGGATATATTGAAAAAATGATGTAAGGGGAGGGACCGGAATGTTCCGGCCCCCACCGGTGAACCTCGGGCCTGGCTGTTCAAGAGCGACCCCACGAAGGGGGAAAGAGGTGAGTTATGTCACATCATGAGGAAAAGAAGGAAAAGCCCCTCTCCGAAGTGAAAAGGGAAAAAACGATCAACTTTCGGGACATGAGCACGTGTGAAGCCACGATCCAGATGCTGGAGAAGGTTGCGTCGGACGGATTCGAGACGGCGTTCACTCGGGCTGCGGACATGAGGCCCTGCCCCATAGGAGCGGATTCGGCATGCTGCAAGCACTGTTTCATGGGCCCGTGCCGCCTGAATTCCAAGGATCCTTATTCCAGGGTGGGGGTCTGCGGTGCCTCCATCGATACCATCGCCGCCCGCAATTTCGCACGCATGGTGGCCAGCGGCGGTGCTGCTCACACGGACCATGGGATGGTCATGCTCGATGTGTTCCGTGAAGTCGTAAATGGAAACATCCAGGGGTACAGGATTCAGGACGAGCAGAAGCTTCGAAGCGTGGCTGAAAGCATCGGCATTCAGATCAACGGCCGATCCGTCAAGGACATTGCCGTGGATCTCTACAAGGAACTCGAACGCACGTATACTCAGGTGGAAGGGGAGATCCCCTTTGTAAAGCGGGTTCCGGCCAAGACACTCGATACGTGGAGAAAAGCCGGCATCGTGCCGCGAGGTGCAATGCGGGAAATCATGGAAATCATGCACCGTTCTCATATGGGTGTAGACCAGAATTTCGACAATATCGTGAAGCAGTGTTCGCGTACCGCTCTTGCGGATGGTTGGGGCGGATCCATGGTGGCCACGGAAATTTCGGACATCCTGTTCGGGACTCCGAAACCTCATGTGGCCGGGGTCAACATGGGTTTCCTCAAGGAAGACCAGGTGAACATCATCGTCCACGGGCACGAACCGCTGCTGTTCGAGGCCATGATCGCATCCTCCAACGATCCGGCAAACATCGAGAAAGCCCGGGCCGCCGGTGCGGCAGGTATCAATCTGCTGGGAATGTGCTGTTCCGGGGCTGAAGTCCTCGGCCGCCACGGTGTACCGCATGCCGGGAACTTTCTGTCCACCGAGCCCGTGATCGCAACGGGGGCGGTGGATGCAATGGCCGTGGACGTCCAGTGCATTATGCAGGCTCTTCCCAAAATGGCCGGCTGCTACGGAACAAGGTTCTTCACCACGAATCCGAGGGCCAGAATCGAGGGAGCGACTCACATCGAGTTCCATGAACACAGTCCCGGGGAATGCACCGACAAGATCGTCTCGCTGGCCATCGAACGCTTCAAGAACCGCCCGGGCCCCGTTACGATACCTCAGCGGCGCGACATGGGTGTCCACGGGTTTTCCCACGAGTATATCAACTACATGCTGGGTGGGACTTTTCGGGGTTCCTACACGCCTCTCAATGAAAACATCATCAATGGTCGCATCCGGGGAGTCGCCGGGGTGGTGGGGTGCACCAATCCGAGAGTGAAGCAGGATTATCTGCACGTGGAACTCGTCAAGGAACTCATCAAGAACAACGTCCTGGTGGTGCAGACGGGGTGTTCCCAAATCGCTTTGGCCAAGGCGGGCCTGATGAAGCCGGACGCGGCGGTCCTGGCGGGCGACGGGTTGCAGGAGGTGTGCGAGACGGTGGGCATCCCGCCGGTGCTCAGCCTGGGATCCTGTGTCGACAACAGCCGCATCCTGATCGCATGTGCGGAGATGGTGCGCATTGGAGGGCTGGGAGACAGTATCGCCGACCTTCCCGTGGCCGGGGCGGCTCCGGAATACATGAGCGAGAAGGCCATATGCATCGGCCAGTATTTCGTGGCTTCGGGAGTCTACACGATATTCGGAGTCACCTTCCCGACGGTGGAAGGGACCCAGTTCCATAAACTGCTGTTCGAAGGGCTGGAGGAGCAGGGATTCGGCAAGTGGGGTTTCTCCACCGATCCTTACGAGATGGCGCATCTGATGATCGATCACATCGATAAAAAGCGGGCGGCACTGGGCATTATGGGTGAGCGTGAACGCAAGCTCTTCAGTATGGAAGACCGGAGAACCGCGGAAGGCTAGCGGGAGCAAGGGAAGTCGCTTGAGGTCATGAAGCCGATTCCCGGGAGAGAACAATGCCGGCTTGAAGCCGATGCAATGGAATACGAGGGCAGGCAGCCCTTGAAAAGGAGTAGACCATGTCCAGGTTAGTCGCTTTTGCCGCGATACAAGGTGCGTACAATATAGTGTCCAAAGTGGATGGAAAGTTCAAACAGGCCATGGACAAGTATGGCCCGAACCAACCCATTGGTTTTCCCAACACGGCCTATTATCTCCCGATCATTTACTCGATTCTGGGGATCAAGGTCGAAAAGCTCGGGGATGCCGAACAGGTCCTGAACCAGTGCAAGGAGCTTCTGCCTCCCCATATCAAGGGAAGGATTCACGTCCCCTACCTCGGACATACCCTGGATGCGGGCATGGCCGCCATCCTGGCGGAGGAGATCTTCGAGGCGATCCGGTACGTGGAGGATCCGAATTATTATTTTGCCAGTGAGGAATGCGACTTTGACGGGGGCCGGATCTGGCTGGGAGCCGCGGACGACACGGTGATGAGAAAGCGCGGGATCGAGTTTGTGGACGGTAGTGCCCCCGGTTTTGCGGCCATTGTCGGGGCTGCGCCCAATCCAGAAATTGCCAAGATGATCGCCGAAGATTACCAGAAGAAGAACCTCTATGTATTTATGTGCGCCAACCAGAGTGGAACGACGTTTGCCGAACAGTTGACCGAGGCGGGTGTCCAGATCGGCTGGAACACCCGGCTCGTTCCCTTCGGGCCGGATATTTCCGCGGCGGTTTTTGCCCTGGGTTTTGCGAACCGTGCGGCGATGGCTTTCGGCGGGGTCCAGCCCGGTGATTACAAAACGGTGCTCAAGTACAACAAGGACCGTGTCTTTGCCTTTGTGAACGCTCTCGGGGAAGTCAACGCCGAATGGGCCGCGAATGCCGCGGGAGCCATCAACTGGGGCTTTCCGACCATAGCGGATACGGATATCCCCGAGATCCTGCCGACGGGAATCTGCACCTACGAACACGTCGTATCGAGTGTTCCCTACGAGCAGATGACGGCCAAGTCCATCGAGGTCCGCGGGCTGAAGGTCAGCATCACGGCAATCCCCGTTCCCGTGTCCTACGGGCCGGCTTTCGAAGGTGAACGCGTTCGCAGGGATGATGTGTTCCTGGAATGCGGCGGCGGCAAGACACCCTGCTGCGAACTGGTCCGCATTGCGGACATGAATGCGGTGGAGGACGGTGCGGTCGAGGTGATCGGGCCCGACGTCAAGGATCTTCAGCCCGGCAGCAGGCTGCCCCTGGCGGTCGTTGTGGAAGTCGCGGGTCGGAAGATGCAGGAAGACTACGAACCCATCCTTGAACGGCAGATTCACCACCTCGTGAACTATGCCCAGGGGGTCATGCATATCGGGCAGAGGGACATCGCCTGGTATCGAGTCTCCAGGCAGGCGGTGGAGAAAGGCTTCACCCTCGAACACATCGGAAAGATCCTGCATGCCAAGTTCCACCAGGATTTTGGAGCGATTTTCGACAAGTGCCAGGTAAAGATCTACACGGATGAGGCCAGGGTCAAGGAGATTGTGCCCATAGCACAAAAATCCTACAAGACTCGTGATGAACGCATCGAGGGCATGACCGATGAGGGAACGGAGACCTACTATTCGTGCACGCTGTGCCAGTCTTTTGCTCCCACCCACGTGTGCGTGATCAGTCCTGAGCGGACCGGGCTCTGCGGCGCCTATAACTGGCTGGACTGCAAGGCGTCATTCGAAATCAATCCCACCGGGCCTAACCAGCCCATACAGAAGGGGGAAACCCTCGATCCCGTGCTCGGGAACTGGAAGGGAGTCAATGATTTTGTCTACAAGGCTTCCCGCCAGTCCATTTCCAGCTACAACTTCTACAGCATCGTGTACGATCCCATGACCACCTGCGGATGCTGCGAATGCATCGCCGCCGTGCTGCCCATGTGCAACGGCATCATGACCGTGAACCGCGACTTCACGGGCATGACACCCAGTGGAATGAAGTTCACCACGCTTGCCGGAACCATCGGTGGCGGCAACGTGACTCCCGGGTTCGTGGGACACAGCAAGTACAATGTCACTCAGAGAAAGTTTTGCGCAGGAGATGGCGGCATTCACAGGCTCGTCTGGATGCCCAGGATCCTCAAGGAGGAGATCAGGGAGCGGCTGGTCAGGCGTGGAGAGGAAATCGGGATACCGAATTTCATCGACATGATCGCCACGGAGGAGGAAGGGGTGACGGAAGACGAAGTTTATGCTTTCCTCGAGAAGGTGGGCCACCCGGCTCTGACAATGGAACCGATCCTTGGATAGCGCCCGGGGAGGGGGGATCGTGTCTCCCCTCCCTGTCCGGGCACTTTTCCAGGTTGAATGCGAACCGCGATGAGGGGAGAAACAGATGGGCTTGACCGGCATTCAGATTTTTAAATTACTACCTAAGACCAACTGTGGGGAATGTGGAGTACCGACCTGCCTGGCATTTGCCATGAACCTGGCGTCGGGGAAGGCGGAACTGGACAAGTGCCCGTATGTATCGGATGAGGCCCGGGAAAAGCTGGCCGCGGAATCGGCGCCGCCCATCCGGCCATTGACCGTTGGCTCAGGCGAGTATGCAGTGAAGGTGGGTGGTGAGACGGTCCTGTTTCGTCATGAGAAGACCTTCGTCAACCCGCCTGGTTTTGCGGCATCGGTCGGCACAAACGAAGACGATGCATCTGTGGCGGGAAAGATGGACAGATTCAAGGCCTGTCAGTACGACCGGGTGGGTCTCAAGTTGAGGCCTGAACTGTTCGCCGTGAGGGATGAATCGGGAGATGCCGCTCGGTTTGCCGCCCTGGCTGCGAAGGTGTCCGATGGTACCGGGGCCGGCCTGATCCTGATGTCGGAAAACGTCGATGCTTTGAAAGCGGCGGTGGAGGGCCTGAAGGAAAAGAAGCCGCTCCTGTACGCAGCCACTGCGGCCAACGCCGACGCAATGGGCCAGCTTGCCGCTGAAGCAGCCTGCCCGCTGGCGGTCAAGGGAGACGGAACCCTGGAAAGCGTCGTCGCACTCACGGAAAAACTTGCCGGTATGGGGCTCAAAGACCTGGTCATCGATACGGGCAGCCGGGAACTCAAGAAGGTCTTCGAACAGCAGATCCTGATCCGGCGCGCCGCATTGAAAGACCGCCATCGCCCCCTGGGCTATCCTACTATCATCCTGGCCGACGAAATGGCCGACGACCTCATGGAACAGACCCTGGTGGCCGCGACCTTTGTGGCCAAGTACGGGGGGCTGCTGGTGATGAGTGATTTTCAGGCCCACAGTATCTTCCCGCTCCTGCTCGAAAGACTCAATATCTATACAGATCCGCAGCGGCCCATGACCGCGGAGCAGGGGATCTATCCCATCAATAACCCGGACGAGAATTCCCCTGTCATGGTGACCTGTAATTTTTCGCTGACTTACTTCATTGTTTCGGGCGAGATCGAATCGAGCCGGGTACCCTCGTGGCTGTGTGTTCAGGATACGGAGGGACTGTCCGTGATGACGGCCTGGGCGGCGGGCAAGTTTTCGGGCGAGAGTGTGGGGAACTTCATCAACAAGTGCGGAATAAAGGATAAAGTCAATCACAAGAGCATCATCATTCCGGGGTATGCGGCAGGCATCAGCGGCGAACTCGAAGAGGAACTCGGCGGATGGAACGTCATTGTCGGGCCGCGCGAGGCCAGTCAGCTGCCCAAGTTCCTGAAGGCCAGAAAGGCGCAGTAGACGAATCCGGTCTGCTTCAAATGGGCCGCTGCCCGCGGAATCAAGGCTGCTGCAGGACATACGCATTGTATATCTCCCGTCCGAAGGAGGAAGATGGAATGAAGCTCATCGGTGAGAACCTGAACATTATGAGCAAGAAATACGGGAAGGCCCTCAAGGAGAAGGACGCGAAGACTCTCCAGGAACTGGCCGTCCAGCAGGCTGAAGCCGGCATGGACTGGATAGATCTCAATATCGGACCGGCGGGCAAGACGGGTGAAGAACTCATGACCTGGCTGGTTCCCGTCGTGCACGAAGTGGTGGACCTTCCCCTTGCTCTGGACACCTCCAACATCAAGGCCATTGAAGCCGGTCTGAAGGCCCACAAGAAAGGCCGTCCCCTGATCAACTCCATTATGGTGAGGCCGGAACGGATGGATGCGCTGCTTCCTCTTGCAGCCCAGTACGATGCAGATTTTGTTGGGTTGCTCTGGGGGCCTGAAGGTATGCCAAGGGATGAAAACGAGCGTGGTGCCCTGTGTGCCGAACTGGTATTCAAGGCAACCGGTGAGTTCGGGATTGCACCGGAGAGGATCTATATCGATCCGATTCAGACACCGGTGAATGTTCAACAGATCCAGATCCTGAGTGTGCTCGAGTTCATGAAAATGTTCCAGGACATCGCGCCGGGATGCCGCAGCACCATCGGGCTCTCCAACGTGTCCAACGGGCCTCCCGAGCATCTCCGGTCCATTCTCAACCAGGTCATGGTCGTCCTTCTGAAAAGGCACGGACTGTACTCGGCCATTGTCGACTGCTTCGATACGATGCTGCACGAGGTGGCTCGAGGCAAGTATCCGGAACTCGAGGCTCTTGTCTGCAAGGTGGAGGACGGAGAACCCATAGACATGGGTTCCCTGTCAAAACAGGAAGCGGACTATGTCAAGACGGCCAAGGTGATCCTCGGCCACAACCTGTATTCCGATTCCTGGCTCGATATTTAGGGGTTGTTCGATGCCCGGGTCCCGTCCGCCTGTGAAGGCCGGGCCGCAGGACCCGCGCGGGGGCCCTCATTTATCCCCCCTCCTTACGCGGCAGGCGTGAGGGGGGACATCTTTCTCGGGATGTACAGGGTCCGGGCGGTTCCTTTGCTTTCGAAGCGGATCGAGTACGGATTCCGACGGGGGTTGTATCGACCATACTGCTCCCGAAAACGCTGCTTTAACATCTTGAAGCTCCTGCAAAGTTGTGGATAATGAAAATCTGGACCCTGAACTTCTAAGTTGCCTGGAAACTCATATGATTACGGGAATCTCACGATAATTGGGGGGAGGAGTCAACCATGCCGGCGAAATACGTGTATTTTTTTGGAGAGGGGAAAGCGGACGGGAATGCGCAGATGAAGAATCTGCTTGGCGGAAAAGGGGCCAATATCGCCGAAATGGCAAAGCTCGGCATCCCCGTGCCCCCCGGGTTCACCATCACAACGGAGATATGCAACTACTACTATGAACATGGGGGAGCCTACCCGCCGGGGCTGACAGCGGAAGTCGAGGAGGCGCTCCACCGGCTCGAGGAGCTCATGGGGCGCAAGTTCGGAGACCCGGACAAGCCGCTGCTGGTCTCGGTAAGGTCCGGCGCGGCAAGCAGCATGCCCGGCATGATGGATACGGTGCTCAACCTCGGGCTGAATGACCACACCGTTCAGGGACTTGCGAGTGAAACCGGGGACGAGCGCTTTGCCTACGACTGCTACCGCCGTTTCATAGCCATGTATGGTGACGTGGTGCTCGGGTTGAAGCCGGAGAACAAGGACGAGCACGATCCTTTCGACGAGATTCTCGATGAGATGAAGAAGAAGCGGGGAGTGGAGTTTGACAGCCAGTTGCCCGCATCGGACCTGAAGGAACTGGTGGATCGCTACAAGGCACTCATCCGGATGCGAAAGAAGGTCGAATTTCGCCAGAATCCCATGGATCAGCTCTGGGGGGCCATAGCCGCGGTCTTTATGTCCTGGAACAATCCGAGAGCCATTGCCTACAGGGAATTGAACGATATCCCGTCCGATATGGGCACGGCGGTGAGCGTGCAGGCCATGGTTTTCGGCAACATGGGAGAAGACTGTGGAACGGGGGTGGCGTTTACCCGCAACCCGGCCACCGGCGAAAACGTCTTCTACGGGGAGTACCTCATCAATGCCCAGGGAGAGGATGTGGTTGCAGGCATCAGGACTCCTCAGCCCATCAATAAGATGCAGAAAAGTGACCCATCCACCCTTTCGCTGGAAGAGACCATGCCGGAGGTCTACAAGGAACTCGAGCGCATCCGCAATATTCTCGACCGGCACTACCGGGACATGCAGGACATCGAGTTCACGATCCAGAAAGGCAAACTGTGGATGCTCCAGACCCGTTCCGGGAAGCGTACGGGTTTTGCCTCGTTCAAGATCGCCGTAGATATGGTTCGGGAAGGAATTCTCAGCAAGGAGGAGGCCCTGATGCGGGTGACCTCCGATCACCTCAACCAGCTGCTGCGGCCGACCTTTGATCCCAAGGCCAAGGATGAAGCCGTCAGGGACGGCGCGTTCCTGGCGAGAGGCCTCAATGCGGGACCGGGAGCGGCGACGGGCAGAGTGGTGTTCAACGCTCAGGACGCCGAAGAATGGGCGAGGAGGGGGGAAGTGGTCATACTGGTCCGCATCGAAACTTCTCCCGAGGATATTCGAGGCATGCACGCTTCGCGCGGCATTCTGACGGCCCGGGGAGGAATGACCTCCCACGCGGCACTCGTTGCCAGGCAGATGGGGAAGGTCTGCGTGGTGGGCTGTGCGGACCTCGAGATCGACTACCAGAAGCGGCGTATGGTGGTTGGAGACCGCGTCATTCGTGAGGGCAACTATATATCCCTGGATGGAACGGCGGGAGAAGTCTATGCCGGGCAGATTCCGACGCGGCCTTCGGAGATCCTTCGAGTCATTATTGATAAGAGCCTTTCTCCTAAAAAATCATCTATTTATAATGACTTCATGTCATTGATGGTCTGGGCGGACGAGTTCCGACGGCTCGGAGTCTGGGCTAATGCAGACCAGCCCAACCAGGCCGAGGAAGCTATCGCTTTCGGTGCCGAGGGCATCGGGCTTACCCGGACCGAGCATATGTTTTTTGACGGCGATCGCATCGACGCCGTGCGCGAGATGATCCTGGCGGAAGACCTCGAAGGCAGGGAAAAGGCGTTAAGCAAGCTTCTTCCGATGCAGAGAGAAGACTTCAAGGGGCTGTTCCGGGTTATGAAAGAGAGGCCTGTGACCATCAGGACCCTGGACCCGCCGCTTCACGAGTTCCTGCCGCACGACGAAAAAGATATCCAGAAGCTCGCAACCCGGCTGGGTGTCAGCGTGGAACAACTCAGCGCAAAGGTGCAGAGCCTGCACGAAGCCAACCCGATGCTCGGGCATCGTGGGTGCCGCCTTGGAATCGTTTACCCGGAAATTACGGCCATGCAGGCGCGTGCCATTATCGAAGCCGCGTGCGAGGTGAAACGCGAGGGGATCGAGGTTCGTCCCGAGATCATGATTCCCCTGGTCGGCCACGTGGCCGAACTGAGGAACCAGAGAAAGGTGGTCGACGATATTGCCGAGGAGGTGATGACGAACAGCGGGTGTGCCGTCAGGTACAGCGTAGGAACGATGATCGAGGTGCCGCGGGGAGCGCTGACGGCCGATGAGATTGCGACAGAGGCCGAGTTCTTCTCGTTTGGAACCAATGATCTCACCCAGACCGTCTTCGGCATAAGCCGCGACGATGCGGGAAAGTTTCTGCCTCCCTACCTGGCATCTCGCATCTGGGAACACGACCCCTTCCACAGGCTGGACCAGGTGGGAGTCGGCGGATTGATGGAAATAGCGGTGAACAAAGGCCGATCGACCAGGCCGAAGATCAAGATCGGGATCTGTGGGGAACATGGCGGAGAGGCTACGTCCATCGATTTCTGTCACCGGATTGGCCTGGACTACGTGAGCTGTTCTCCCTACCGTGTGCCGGCTGCACGGCTGTCGGCCGCGCAGGCTGCCATCAGGGAAAAGCTGGCGAAGAAGGAGGCCATGCAGCCGGAGGTCCGCGTTTCGAAAAAGGAGCCGGCGGCTGCAACTGCGGCTGTGGCTGCTGCAAAAAAGAAATAACGGCTTTGGCGGGTCATGTGGAGGGGGCATGGTGTGTGCCCCCGAACAGGTACAGCGGTATTCGAGCCTGAAGTCCTTTCCCTCAACCTCGAGAAACCAAGGAGACTCCGGTGGAAGATACCTTTCGTTTGCGTCGATCGATCATTTCCGTACCGGCCAACCGCGAAAAAATGGTCCTCAAGTCCTTCACTCTCGCCGCCGACATGATCATGCTCGATCTGGAGGACAGTGTCCCCGTTCCGGAAAAGGAAGAGGCCCGAAGCAAGGTTGTCGCGGCCTTCCGCGAGCAGGACTGGAAAGACAAGGTGCGGGCTTACAGAATCAACGGCATGGATACTCCCTTCGCCTACAGGGATATCATCGATGTGGTGGAGCCTGCAGGCGAGTATATCGATGTGATCGTTATTCCCAAGGTCAATGATGCCAGCGAGGTCAAAGCCATCGACCTGATGCTTTCTCAGATCGAGATGCGTATGGGCATAAAGAAGCGCATCGGGCTCGAAGCCTCCATCGAAACCGCTGAAGGCATGCTCCGAGTGGAAGAAATCGCCTTCAGTTCTCCTCGCCTGGAGGCGCTGGTTTTCGGAGTGGCGGATTATGGAGCGTCCATGACGATGATGAGCAAGGGGATCAGCGGTCATGGGGATAAGGAGGATTTCTATCCCGGACACCGATGGCATTTCCCCCTCAGCAGAATGGCCATGGCGGCCAAGGCTGCCGGACTGGCCGCCATTGACGCTCCCTACGGCGACTACAGGGATCCCGAAGGACTTCGGAAGTCATGCATCCTGAGCGCGGCTCTCGGGTATGACGGCAAATGGGTCATTCATCCGGATCAGATCGAAATCATCAACAGCGTCTACAGCCCCTCGCAGGAAGACGTGGAACGTTCCCGACGGATCCTGGAAGCCTACAGGCAGGCTCAACTCGAAGGCTGCGGCTCACTGGCCATCGACGGCAAGATGGTGGATGCGGCCTCAATCCGGGTTGCAAAGGTTGTCGCCGCCCAGTGGGATGCCATTGCGAAAGCGAAATGTTAAGTATCGAGAAAGAGGGAACTCGAAACACGTTTGACAAGGATGCAGGTGGTGTGCGGGAATCGCAACGGGCTCGACCCGGGCGGCGGGGAACGTCCGGTTCTGCCTCGCCATGAAAGCGGAGTCCGCACTCCGTGCACTGAACCATGAGAACCGCCAATCTGAGCCGTTCGATCGGCAGTTGCAGACAGTCCGATGGAAAGGCTGGAGGTCATTGTCTCGTTGAATCCCATGGAGCACAGAGACCCCAAACTACTTGCCGGTCCCGGGGATCCCCGGGAGGAATACCTGAGGCAGAGCAATGAGCTGCGGATCCTCCTGAATATATCCACGGCCCTGCACAGTTCTCCTCAACCGCCCGACATCATGCCCGAATGGTGTGACGATCCCTATTATCCACCGGATGTCATCCATTATTCGTCATATCTCCAGGATGTTCTTCAAAGGGCACTGATGGGCATCCTGGATACGCTCAAGTTCAAGATGGGAGCACTCTACCTGGCAAGGGAGATTTCCGAGGACCAGTGGCACCTCGAACTGGCCGCCCATTACGGCTTTTCCACGGATCTTCTCAACTGCATCCAGTTCTTTTCCGTGCCTTCCGGGATCATGGACAGGAACAATTATCAACAGCCTGTCCGGTGGTTTCCCGTCAGCAAGATCACCTTTGCCGAACTTCGGGACCGTATGCGCGAGGAGGGGATCGACGAGATTATCTGCATCCCCCTCATGTCCCAGAAAAAGGTACTGGGTCTGCTCTACGTGAGCAACGACGGAGCCCGGCGTCTCAAGCCCGAAAGAAGCGAATTCCTTACCACCATCGGGCACCAGCTGGGAGTCGCCGTCGAGAACGCGCAGCTTTTCGATTCGGTGGAAAGAGCCAAGATCGAGCTGGAGATAAGCTTCGACGCCATACAGCACAGCATTTTCCTGGTGGACAGAAAGATGCGCATCTACCGGGTAAACCGTAAGAGCGAGATGGTCTACGGGAAAAAGGAAACACTCATCGGCGTGAAGTACACCCAGGTTCTCTACGGCATGGAGCAGCCGCACCTGGAGTGTCCCATATGGGCATGCCTGTGGGGGGCGCAACCCGTCCAGCGCGAGGGGCCTCATCCCCGGTGGGGAGGATATTACCAGTATTTTGCGTTTCCTGTCTTCAATCCCACGGGGTCGCTGGAGAGGGTGGTGTACTACGAAAAGGACGCCACGGAAGCCAGAAGGCTTGAGCAGCGTCTGCAGCAAAGCGAACGGCTGAAGGCTCTTGGCACCCTGGCGGCAGGCATTGCTCACGAAATCCGCAATCCACTCGCCACCATAAACTTCAATACCCAGATGCTTCAAAGAGAACTTGCCCTGGATGTGACTCAGCAGCAGATGTTCAACGACATCCTGCAGGAAATCAAAAAGATGGACAGGATCGTTCAGCAGGTGCTCCATTTTGCACGGCCCAGGGAGCCCCAGTTCCTGCCCAACCAGCTGAACGAAGTGGTTCGTTACTGCCATGACATGGCCAAGGTCTATCTTCTCAAGGCCGGCGTGGAAGTCTGCCTGGACCTGGCCGACAACGTGCCTCTGATCGTGATGGACTTCAGCCAGATATGCCAGGTGGTCATGAATGTGATTATCAATGCCATCGAAGCGATGCCGGATGGTGGAAAGCTGACGCTGCAAACGGCCATGCGGGAAGACCCGCCCTTGCTTGTCCTCCAGGTGACCGACACCGGTACCGGCATTATGGAGGAGGACCGGGATCGGATCTTTGACCCGTTTTTCACTCGAAAGCCGGACGGCACAGGAATGGGACTCAGCATCTCCCGGCAGATCCTTGAAAAACACGGAGCTTATGTCGATGTGGATACGGCCCCCGGCGCAGGGACGTCGTTTTACATCATTTTTCCGCTTCCAGGCGAATCTTACGTTCTTTCCCCGGAGCCCCAGGTGCCAAAGAATGTGCACTCCGACGTTCCATCATGATCCCGGCGGACACCGGGGGGGGCTGTCGCAGGGTCCGCCGGGGGATTCTCTCGGAATACAGGAGACCGAAGGGAAGACGGCCGGGGGAAACTAATTGAACAGCCAGTCGAAAACGGAAAACTTCAGGGCCGCTGGATTCAAAACTCGAGGGTACTTATCCGCGTCGGATGTCGTAATGGTTACCGTATCGGTTGATGCGGTTACGGAGATGTATCTTCTGGCGGTTATGGTTTTGACCGTTGCGCCCCCGGCAACGGAGAGCAGATAGCTTTTGGCCGTATCGCTTCCGGTGAGGTAGACGTTAGGGCCTCCTGCGGAATTACCGAAAGAATAGAGGCGGGTGATCGTGTCCGCGTATCGGTTGTTTTCCGCCCAGAAGGCTTCCTGGTCCATTTTGCCCCTCAGCACCGCCTCGATGGCTTCAGTCTGCTTTCCGCGATTCTGGTAGTTGATGTAGGCGGGAACCGCCACCGCGGCGAGTATCGCCACTATGGCGGTGACGACCATGAGTTCGACGAGGGTAAAGCCGGATTCCCTGTCCATATTCTCTATCCTCTATATGTAAGGCTGCTTCCGCGCGGAGCCTGTCCGCCCTTTCCTACCACTCTTCCCAGGATGCCTTGCCGCTTTTCACCGTTCCCGGATTCTGCTGGTCGATCTGCAGAATGGTTCCCGTACTGGTCTGAACGAAGACACTCGACCCTTCCTGCCTCCCCGTGTGGATATTGGGAGTCAGAGTGAGTCCCTTGCCGAGGGATACAGACTTCAGGACTTCGTATTTTGTACTGGCGTTTTCGCCTTCCCCTTCGATCACGGTTGTACTGCCGAGCCCGATGACCGGGCTGCTGTAGGCCGTGCCGGTGGCGTAATAGAGTGCATACAGGTTGCTGTACCCTTCGAATTCACAGGGATCGACGGAGGGGATATAGCTGGTGAACGTCAGGATATTGCCCAATATGGTTGCCTGGCCCAGGTTTCTTTCCTTTTCCGTGGTGAGATCGAGGTACCAGCCCTTCTTTGTGGAAACAAGCGCCTTGAGTTCGTTGAAGGTCATGTTGCCCGCTTCGACCCCCTGCACGGTGTTGCCCCCCTCGAACACCATCGCATCCGTGACATCCAGCAGGTCGTCCCTGAAGACTTCCTGCCACGTGAACCCGCTGGAATTCCTGGGTTCCTTGATGCCGTAGAAGGTCTGAGTCTGGACGGAAGTCGGGTGATGAGTCGCATCGGACCGGTTGAAGAATCTTCCTGTCCCGAAGTAGACCCAGCCATTGCCCGATGAATCCTTCGCGGCGGAGGGCGCTGCAGTGATGGGCTGGCCGTGGCCGAAGGCCGAGACTTCCGTCAGATCGATCAAGGTGGTGTCCTTATCCCAGGATCCTGTTTCGACGAGATTCTTTATGGCGATTCGTTTGAGCTTTCCTCCCCATCCCGTATCGAGGCTGCCCGAGACGGTTCCGAAGTAGACGGCGTCGGTCTTGTAATCGAGTTCGTAGTCCACGGCGATGGGATCGGACACGAAGGCAGGAATGCCCGGATCGAGCGTGGCGAAGACCTTCAGTTGACCGGGGTTCGAGAGGGTATTGGTGGTGCCGTCGACGGATCTCAAGACGCCGTTTGTACCCAGTTCCTTGAGATCCACCAGGAAGATTTTGGCCGGCTGGTTGCTCGATGTATTCTGCATGGCGGTGGCATCCGCTCCCTCCGGCCCCCGAGGACCGGAACCGAACACCAGGTACCACAGATTGGGATCGCTCGTATTCGCCTTGAGCGTAATTACGGCGGGATAGCACGTCGTAAAACCCAGGGCGTCGGCAAAGCTCGAGTCGGAAATTTCGGCCAGGAGTTTCGGAGGCTGTTCGGGGTCGGTGATATCCATGATGATGAATGCCGAAGACATGGTCCGGTCGGCGTTGTCGAAGATGTTGTTCTTGTTGAGGTCCGCTCGAATCTTGCCTCCTCCGAACCGCATTCCGCAGACCAGAACGGTGCCCCAGCCGTTGGGGTGCGCGTCGTCCGGTGCAAAGATTTTGGCGTCGAAAACCCTCGGTTTGAGGTCGACGTAGGCAACGTGGCTTTCATGGGTATAGCTGGGGTCGGTCAGCCAGTAAAGGTGAGGCAGCAGGTTGTAGGGAACATAGGCCCAAAGTTCCGACCCGAGTTCCCGGCCGGTATCGCTGTACCTGGACGCGTAGTCGGCAGCCGCCGGATTATACCCCTTCCAGAACTTCTTCCCGGCCGAATCGTAGAACCCCCCGTTAAACGCATGAATCATGCCTCCATTGCTTCCCGCGTAGATGACCGTTCTTCTCTGGCGGTATTTGCGATAGAAGTCGATATAGGAACTGTCCCTGTAGAGGAGATCGAAGTCTTCGGCCGGCGCCGACACGATGGTGGGAGTCGAATGAACGATGTCGCTCAGTCTCCACGTTTCCACCGCCCCGTCTTCGTCGTAATCCGCCTGCCTGCTGCGGAAAGCGGGAATGGTGTAGGACGGACTGGTCGAGGACGTGTATGAAGGCTGATCGGCGCCTCGTATGAAATTGATCACCCTCTTATGCTGCCGCTCCAGGAAATCGTTGTAAGGCGCCTGGTTGGTGGCCACCCTCAATGGTTCGATGAATTCGGGAGCCTGAACGCCGAAAGGGGGAAAGGGGTGGAGGAATGGATGGATGTCGCCGTTGTAGTCCACGAAATCGACGATTTCTCCCTGCCCTGTATCGGGAACCATGTTGAGGAAAGCGGTCCCGGCCCTGCCGTCCAGAAAAGTGAAGATATGTCTGCTGTTGTCGATGTCGGTAAAGGCACGTTGAGTCACGATGCCTGCGGCGGGCAGTTCGTTGAGCGTGGCGCCCGAGGACCAGAGGTAGGAGATGCAGTTGCGCTGCTGGACATCGGTTTCGTTCGCTCTGCATGGTCTCATGCTTGTGAGCACGATGGGATCGGCAAGCTCTTCCGCGTCGATCCTGCTGTTTGCATTGATGTCTTTGTACTTGTAGATGGTGCCGACGGAATCGGAACTGAACCGGATGAAATAGTCGTCCGCCGGGTCGAGTTTCCCGTTGCGGTTCGTGTCTTCTCTCATATTTCCGTAGGCATCCACCAGGAAGGCGTGCACTTCCCCTACCCAATGGACCGTGTTGCCCTGCCAATCTTTGTACTCGGGGTAGAAAACCGCCTGGTAAACTGCCCCCTCTCCCGAACGTGTACTCGATATCACCGACGCCGCAGTGCCTGACGCCGAGCGCCTGAGGATGTCCGCGAAGGACTTGTTGAGTTGTTCTTCGAGTTTCAGGGGGTTGGTGACGTAGAAGTAGGTGTCCGGGATGCCGTTTCCGTCCTTGTCCCATTCCGTCGAAATGTCGGGCAGGGCGTTGTCGTTTGAGTCTTCGAACCCGCCCCATTTGGCGGCGTACCAGAGAGGATCCTGGAGCAGGGATGCCCCCGATGTGGTGCCGACAGTAAAGGTCCTTTCTGCCACGAGGGGAAGCGGGCTGGGCTGCGTATCGAGGAAATAGCTGACATCACTGCCTGCGGCCGTGTCGGCGTCTCTCACCTCCAGGTACGTGCCGTCACTGGTTGTTCCGGAGATGATATATCCCATGTGCTGTACGATGCTTCCTGCGGCATATTCCGAGGTGAGCTTTATTCTGAGGGTGTTGGCGCCCGTTTTCCAGTATTCATAGATAACGATGGCGTCCATGTCGTGGTCCGCGCCCTGCTCGACGTCCTCGAAATTGATGCGGAACTTCCCATACGTTTCGCTGATGGTCTCCACGTAGAAATCGACAATCGTGTTGGTGGGCTGAAACTGCCCCTGGTTCTTGTTGATATTGTAGCCTGCCACGGACTTGGCGAAGGGCACCAGTGTGACCTTGTGATTCTGGCCGAAGGGGATCTCGATGCGCGGCAGAGGAGAAGCCAGGGCGACGGCATAGGTGGTGACACTCTGGAGCCCCGCGACCGCGCTGGTATCTTCCTTCAGACCGTGATAGGCAACGGAAGCGGAGTAATAACCGCCCTGCTTGGTGGGTTCTTCCGGGCACAGCCCGCGGATGGTTCCGAAGCCGGATACGCCCTTGGGAGTGCAGGCGCTGTCGGAAGCGGGGTTGTTGCTCATGCTGTGACCGATGTAATAATCGCCGGATGAAGAGGTAATGCCTTCGTAGCCGGAGATGATGTTCGCCAGGTTTTGTACGTTGAGGTTACCTAGGCTGCCGCTGAAAGAGGAGAAGGCGCTTCCCGGAAGCTGGTCGGTGTCAAACGAGGGGTTGATGTCGCTGATGACCAGCATGAAAGGCTTGGCGCAGTGGGAATAACCGCCATTGGCCGTATCGTAGGGGTTGATCCAGGCGGGTTTGGGGAGGCCCAGCGAACTGTCGTCCGTCGACCCGCTGTAATCGAATGCGGAGGTCTTCCCGGCTCCGGCGAAGTATCTGAGGGTTTCATACATCATTTCCGCAACGGGATTTCCCCACATGCGGCACTGCCCTTCCACGATGGGCGACGTGGCGATCCACCCGCAGTTGACGTTGTATGAATAATCGGAATAACTGAACCCGACGATTCTGAGTTTGTTGATGGTCTGGATGATGCCGTTGACCGAGGTGAACTGGCCGGTGTCGGGGTTGATTTCATCCCTTATGGTGCCGACGTTCTTTCTGAGTACTCCTCCCGAGGTATTTTTCGTGTAAGACCCTGTGACCAAGCCGAAATACATCCGGTCGGATTCGCCGTGTTTCTGCAGGATCCCGATGGGCTTCCATGTGCCGTTGGGATACTGCTTGCAGTTGCTTTCCGCCTTTCCGGGTACTCCCACCTGGACCCTCACCACGTAGTCGGTAATGAGGGACGGAGGATTGTAGAGGCTGTAATACCTGCGGGTGAGGTTGCGAAGCCCCTGTATCGATCCCTGGGACGCCGGGACGATTTCGAACTTGTTGCCTGACCCCGGGGTACTCCAGTAAAGGTGGCAGCTGTCCTGGCCGACTCCTTCCTGATGATGGAACCGGATACTATAGACTCCTGCCCCAAGCGAGACGGTTCCGTAATGATCCCGGCAGTTGCACACGGAATGAGATCCATACCAGCCTGCCACCACCTGGTCGTTGATGAGAAATTCCACGGCGTCATCGCCGTCGACGGCGAACCTGTAGCTTCCATTTTGAGTGATCACCAGCTCACCCTCGATCAGCGTCATGTACCGGTCACCCCGGTTCGGCGCATCGGAAATGATGGAAATCGGCCCTTCTTCCTGCAGATTGCCGGGGTGTGAATAGGTATCGATGAGTGCCTGGAATTCGGTTCGATTCTGCGGGTGACCGGTATAATATCCTCCCTGGATTTCAAGAGAATTGTCCGCAACAGGGCGTTCCTTGGAAACCCATTCCCAGATCCTGGCGGGGTTGTCGGGCAGGACGCGCAGAAGGGGATTGCCGTTGAGGGCGACGGCGGTGGACGCGAAGAGATGCCTTCTGCCCTGAACGGGCAAAGCGAGTGGAGAATAAAGGCTGATGTCGTAGCCGTCGTGAGCGGCACTCGTGTATTCTTTGCCCCAGGAGTGGGCGTCCTGCGGGATGAAGACGCGTTCGAGCACGGTTTCCGAGGCAGTGTCGACGGACCGGTATCCGCCGTACAGGACCTTTCGCAACGCATCCATTCTGGACGTGGTCAGGTAATTGAGAAAATTCCCGCTCCACCGGCCCTGTTTGCCCGCTCCACAGCTCCTGTTCTCGCCGGAGTTTTCCCTGGGTTCAAACCTGCTGCTTCCGGTCACGTATTCGTAGCAGCGATTTGCGTCGAAGTATCCGTAATATTCAATTGCAGGTTTGAAACCGATATCGAGGTTTCCGTCTCCATCGATGTCTGAAGCGTCGTTGTAGGCCTCGTAATACAGCTTGTGGTCCCGGCCGAGGACAAGCATGACAAGGGGCGGAACACCAGCGGTCACAAAAGGGGGCACCAGGCTGTAGTCCGCAGCGGATTCGGCTCCTGCCCTGCTGTACGGCGATATTTGAATCATCAGGGTGAACAGGCATCCCACGGAAACAGCGGCGAAGATTCTTTTCAACATCGGCTCGTTCCTGTTTTGAAGAATGAACGCAACGAGTGCCTTCTGCGTAACAGCTGCCGGCATCCTTACATGACGTGCTTCCACTGAACTTCGACCACGGAATCACTGCTGTCGAATCCCATGTGCCTGGAACGGATATGGTACAGAACCCAGGCTCCGCCTCCCGCCGCCCCCTTGCCCTTGCCTTCGTAGCCCGCGATCATCTGAACCGCGCCTCCAATGGCCAGCGAAGTGGTACCTCCAACTTTCACCGCCGTTACCGGAGGTGTGCAGGAAACGTTGGACGCAGGGTAATACAGGTCGAATTCGGAGGATGCCGCGTCGCAGTCGGGCCTGACCCGCGCCACAGGCGTCGGGTTCATGTAAAAACGTGGAGACATACCCAGCGGGTTGATGCCGACGTTTCCAACAGTGATGACTCCAGCCGAAGATTCGAATCCTCTCTCATCGATATTGCGTTCAAGCAGTTCGATGCTCATCTCCCCGCCTCCGTCCGCCTGATGAAAAGCTGTTTTGTAGAGTCTTTCGTTTCGTGCGATGCGGGTTTCCACCGTGGTTGTCTGGGTGGCATAGATGCCGATGACCGCAAGCAGACCGATCATCAACATGGCGAGAATCAGCGCGGATCCCTTTTCGGTTTCCATCGTCTTCACGGTGGCGTCTCCTGTTTACATTCCGTCAGAATGATCCGCAATGGCCGGCGGGACTAGCTCGACCGGAGGGGAAAACGCCCGGCGGCATGCCTCAAATGCCTCTGCATTTCATACTCTCCAGGGCGAGGCGGTGCACGCCGCCCCCGGCGTCAGCCCACGTCACAATCACCCTGATCCTTTTCGTGTCGGCGATGGGATCGTCCCCGACGACATTCCAGAATATCCTGTACGGACTGTCCGGGTCTGTGCCATCGCTCCATTCCTTCGTGCCGGCCATTACGTTTCCACTGCCGTCGACGGTGTTGTCGATGCCTGAATCGTCCCCGTTGGGACCATCGAGATCATTGTGGTCGTAGTCAAGGGCTGAAAGCCTTTCCAGTTGAGTGTGAGCCACACTTGTGGAGCGGGTGATGTGATGGGAAAAGGAGTTATTCTGAATACCGGCGGCCTGGAGTCTATACAGCGCGAGCACTCCGAACGCGAACACCATGATTCCCGCGAATACCTCGACCAGGGTAAATCCTCTGCGGTCTCTTCGTATGCGCATATCTACGTACCCAAATTCCTGCATCTTACAGCGGTGCGGAGGACGCGCCTCCTGCAGCCGTCATTTTGCGGCTGAAGGATCCTGGTACCCGAAAGGTTGAAATACTCTGCCGAATGGATGAAATCCTTGTCGATCCTTGCCGAACGGGCCACGATGGCAATCTCCACGGTTCGTATCCTGTCCAGTTCCTCCTGGGTGATTACGGGTGTGGGGATGGAATTGCCGTTTGCGTCGAGATAGACAAAATCGAGAACGTCGATGTTTTCGGCGGCCAGCTGCTGCAGCCCTGCTGTAAGCCCGGATTGAGGGCTGGACCAGGTCTGCCTCACAATCTGCCCGTTCGCGAGAAAGTAGGTTATGCTTCCTTCCGGATCGTCGGTTTGAGTGAAAACGGCGTTTCCGTCGGGATTCCAGGTGAAGGTGATGGCCGTATCCTCAGCCCTTGTGAAGCCGAGGGATCCCGCGCCACCGGGATCATACCCCGCCATCCTGATTTCCCTCGCCATGATGTCCATCGAGGCCCTGACCTCCTGCAGGGCTTCCACTGCCTGCTCCTGGATGATGAAAATCTTCTGCTGCGAAGTGAAGGTCTTGTAGACGGCCGCCATGACGATACCCGTCAGGGCAAGTGCAACGAGCAGTTCGACGATGGTGAAGCCTTTGCGTCCGTTTGACATGGCATTATCCGCTCTTTCGTCGGCACCGGATTCTACTTCCAGGCTCCTCCGCCCCAGGTCCTGATCCTGATGGAGCCGGCAAGGGACGCACCGACGGCGAGGATGGTTCCGGAGTCGTTGGTCAGGTAGCAGAAGGGCACGGTGCCGGCGTTTGAAACGGGAGGCGATGCCTGAAACCCTCTCTGGTTGAACACGGCCTGCTGAGAATCAAACGTGACCGCCGCCGGGATGCCTTCACCCGCCGCCCCGACCGCCACGGATCCGAACCCGTAGGCGATCCCGCTCCTGTAGTCTGCCAGGCGGACGGTTTCCACCAGGACATTGTCGGGACGGGTTGCGTCCCAGTCGCTGTGGAGACCACTGTTCCAGACCTGGTAGGTTCCTGCCGCCGGATCGAACACGATGACCCAGGGCCGGTTTTCCTTGATGGCATTCATCCGCGCCTTCTGCATGTTCGATGCAAGATCCCTGGCGGCCCCCTTCAGCCGGTAATGAGCCAGCCAGTTGCCGGTCTGGAAGGTCTTGGCGGCTGCGAGGGCAAAGAAGGCCAGCAGGCTCACTGTCACCATGAGTTCGAGAAGGGTGAACCCCCGGGGGCGTGGGTCTCCGCCCCCCCGTAATATTATTTTTGACGTGAATATTGCCATCATATGGAACAGGTCCTATTTTCTGGGATATGAAAACGAACACGATTCCAGGAAACTCTGAACCGGGTACGATGTCAAAAAGCCGGCCGGGCAGCGAGAGAAACGAACGACCGGTATGGGTATGGATATAAGGGCCGTTCTTGTAAAGATATCTGTGTGCCCTTTGTAAACAACATTTTGAGGGTGGAGAAGTCATAATCCGGTCGCCCGGTCGATGCTGTTTTCACAAGGAAGGAGGAACCAGGCTGCATGCCTTCGATCGAATGAATTCCGAGATCGCATAATGAGTTGCATATACGTACGATGTGTACCCCTTCAACTTCTTATTCACCTTCCCGCGCAACCTCCCCTGCATTCGACATGTCTCATATCTATTATCGGGATAGTGTAACTGAAGGGTTAATACTTTTTGCATAGAGTTCCGAAGAGGAGTAGGCCATGAAAAAAGAACAGAATGAGACTCTGGAGATGTTCTGTGCCGCGATAGAACTCAAGGAGAAAAAGAAGGCTTTGTATGCGGATGCAATGAAAAGCTGCCCGGACCGCGTGGGTGTGGAGACTTTCAAGATGCTGATGGAAGCCGAGGACGACCACATCAAGCGCGTTCAGGAGGTTTACGAAGAGCTCAAGAAAGGCAAGGTATCCCTGGATGCCTGCCAGTTCCACAGGTTCGAGAGCGCGGACAAGAAGTCGGTGTTGAGAAAGATTGCGTCCCAGCATGGCAAGATGCCGAAGGCATGTCTCGACGATGTTGCGGCTATCGAGAGGGGTATGCAGCTCGAAGACGCCGGCATCCAGTTTTTCGAGAAACAGCTCCAGAAAGCCGGGGAACCGGAAGAGAAGGAATTCCTGAGCCGCCTCATCGCCGAGGAACGGGAGCATTACATCCTTCTTGCCGACCTCAAATTCTACTACGTCGATCCGGAGCACTGGTTTATGGAAAAGAGCAAGGCCAGGCTGGATGGTGCGGGAGCGGTCACCTGATGCACTTGCCAACCTCGTTACGACGTGCTAAGTAACTTCCATTGCAGGGCAGTCTGTGGGCTGCCCTGCGGCAGTTCTTTTCCTCCCTGTCTTGTTGACCACTCTTCATACGAATGCCGGGCAATTCCGGATGTCATTGTGGCCCGGACCACAATCGGCAAGAAGGTGCGGGCGCGGCGACTCGTGATGTGTCGAGCGATGATGTCACCATAAGCCGTATAGGTGCTGTACGGACACCTAAAACCGCGGGGCAGCGAATACCATGAGAAATCGAACCGTCGTGCTATTGATCCTGTCTTTCGTGATTTCCTGTTTCACCCTGTATGCCGGTGCCGCCCGGGCGTCGGGACTTCCTCCCGCCGAGGGGGACACATTCCCTGAAATCCTTCTCCCGTCCCCTCAGAAATGGAGTGAACGGGAATACCTGGGCCTCGATCATGTCGGACCTTTCAAAATATCTCAGGTGAAGGCCGACACGTTGATCATCGAGGTCTTCAGCATGTACTGTCCCTACTGCCAAAAAGAGGCTCCGGTCGTGAATGAACTCCATCAGATGATTTTGAGTCGTTCGGACCTCAGGAACAAGATCAAGATGATCGGTATTGGGGCGGGGAATTCTCAGTTCGAGGTGAATGCCTTCAGAAACCTTTACGGGATAGTATTCCCGCTGTTCCCCGATCCGGATTTTTCTTTGCACAAGGCTTTGGGGGATGTGAGAACGCCTTATTTTATCGTTGTGAATCTCAAGGGGAGCGGTTCGCACAAGGTGATTTATTCTCGAGTGGGAAGTTTCGGGGACCCCAGACAATTCCTCGAGTCGATCTCCAGGAAGTCGGGACCGAGAAAGGGAGCTTGATCCATGTCCAGGCGGATATCGTATTTGATTGTCCTCACGATTTGTGTGGGTTGTCTCTTGTCCATGCGGACTCCATTGCCGGCTGCATCCGAGCAGTTCAGAGGGAAGATCTTTTCCACGGGGGAGATGCCTCCCGTGGACAGCCGAACCGAACTCAAGCCGGGAGACAAGGCCCCCGATTTTACACTCCCGTCCATTTCGGGTGAAAGCGTATCGTTAAGCCGGTTTCTGGGCACGAAGAATGTCGTGATCTCGTTTGTGCCCGCGGCGTGGACTCCTGTATGTTCCGATCAATGGCCGGGCTATAATGTGGTCAAGAGCATGTTCGATGAGCGGGATACGGTCATGCTCGGCATCACCGTGGACAACATCCCCACCTTGTATGCGTGGACCGAGGAAATGGGGGGGGTATGGTTCCCGGTGCTGTCGGATTTCTGGCCTCACGGCGCTGTGGCCCGCAAATACGGCGTACTGCGTTCGGACGGCACTACCGAAAGGGCCCTGTTTGTCGTCGATAAGCAGGGAATGATCCGGTATATTGATGTGCACAACATCAATGAAAGGCCAAAACTCGAAGTCCTGATGCAGGAACTCGACAGTCTCAAGTAAGCCGGCGCCGTCGTCTTCTGTTGCCGTGATGGATGGGAGTGCCGGCAGTCAGCCCGTCAGGTGCATCGCCTCGAATTCAATATGAATCGAGGGAGGCCGGAGGGTGAAGTGTTTTTTGTGGGACAGTTGCCTGGCCATGGCTGCACATGCCGTGGTGAAGGCGGAAGGTGGGATTCAAAGTCTCAAGGAGTGGCGAATGGAGAAAAAGAAGAAAAGGCATCTCGTGAGAGGAGAATGCCCGCAATGCGCATGTGGTGATGTTTCCTTTGTCCCTTCGGATGCCATGAAAGAGAAGTACATCGGGTCCGAGGAGGAGATTGAAATTCTGTGTCCGAGCTGTGGCACGAAGCACAAAGGGAAGCTGGTGGTCGAGGAAGAATAGCCTCGGCCCGGCAACTGTCGACGGGCCGGAAGCTGACCGTTCCGGCCCGGATAGCTTGGAGGTTATACATCCATCAGATCATGAAGGAGGGAAGTCATGAAGACACCTCGACACTGTCCGGGATTCGAAAGCTTCAAACACCTCAGCTCCTTCGAATGCAAGTGCCCGGAATGCGGTAAGGTCCTGGAAATCTTTTCCGATGAATTCAACAGACCTCATACCTGCCCGGGATGCAGGAAGGAAGTCGATTTTTCCAAATGCTCCCTGTCCGCGTCGGCGGGAGCCCAAGTGCCACGATAACCTAAGGGTCATATGGTCATTCTTCCGGTCTGCTGCGGTTCCTCTGAATCCTTCTGACTTCCTTCCCCGGCTGAAATTCGGCGCGGGGGGAGCGGTTTCCGTTCCCCCTCGATCATCCTGAACAAGCTGCATCCTTCAAATCTTTCACAGGGAGACGAACAAGATGCCCAATCGCCTGGAAAGGGAGAAAAGTCCCTATCTTCAGCAGCATGCCCAGAACCCCGTGGACTGGTTCCCCTGGGGAGAGGAAGCGTTTGCCAGGGCGGCGGAGGAAAGCAAGCCGGTGTTCCTGTCCATTGGATATGCGACCTGTCACTGGTGTCATGTGATGGAGCGCGAATCCTTCGAAGACCGGGAAGTCGCGGATCTTCTGAACGAACATTTTATCTCCGTCAAGGTGGATCGCGAGGAAAGGCCCGATGTGGACCGGGTCTACATGACGGTCTGCCAGGTTCTGACCGGAAGGGGAGGATGGCCGCTGTCCATCTTTATGACCCCCGACGGGAAGGCTTTCTACGCAGGGAGCTACTTTCCCAAGTCCGCCCGCATGGGCATGCCGGGTTTTATGGATATCGCCCGGCAGGTGGCCGAACTGTGGAGGAACGACCGTGAACGCCTTCAAACGGCGGGCAACGAGATTGCCAGGGCGATCCAGCCCGGCGGTCCGGCATCATCGGCGGGTGTTCCGGGTGTCGAGATGCTCGGGACAGCGTGGCGCCAGTTGAGGCAGTCCTACGACGCCAAATGGGGCGGCTTCGGAACGGCTCCGAAATTCCCCACCCCTCACCACCTGACCTTCCTCTTGAGGTGGCATTGGAGGGACCCGGGAACGGACGCGCTTTTCATGGTCGAAAAGACCCTCGATGCCATGCGGGATGGAGGAATCTTCGATCACGTGGGCTTCGGATTTCACAGGTATTCCGTCGACCGGAGGTGGCTGGTTCCCCATTTTGAAAAGATGCTCTACGACCAGGCCATGCTCGCCGTCGCTTACACGGAAGCCTTTCAGGCGACCGGAAAGGCTGTTTACGCCGATGTGGCGAGTGAAATCTTCGAATACGTCCTGCGGGATATGCAGGATGCCGGGGGAGGCTTCTATTCCGCTGAAGATGCCGACAGCGAAGGCAGAGAAGGACTCTTTTACGTCTGGACTCCGGAGCAGGTAAGACAGGTTCTCGGCGAGGAGGATGGCGACATCTTCTGCCGCTTTTACGACATCGGCTCCCCAGGCAACTTCGAAGACGGGTTCAGCATACCTCACGTCCCCCGCCCACTGCCGTTCATGGCCGACCGGCTGGGCCTCGATGCGGCGCGGCTCAGGGTATCCCTCGATTCCGCAAGAAAAAAGCTTTTCTCCGCACGCACGAAGCGTATCCCTCCCCTGAAGGACGACAAGATCCTGACCTCCTGGAACGGCCTCATGATTGCCGCCCTGGCCAAAGGGTTTCAGGCGCTGCGCAATCCGCGGTACGTTCGCGCAGCTTCACGGGCGGCCGCGTTCATCCTGGAAAACCTGAAAGGCCCGTCGGGGAGGCTCAGCCGACGCTACAGGCACGCAGAAACCGCCCATCCGGGCTATGCCGACGACTATGCGTTCCTGATCTGGGGACTCATCGAACTGTACGAATCCACCTTCGACGTCGGCTGGCTCGAACAGGCCCTGGCTCTCCAGGACACCATGCTCGATCTCTTCTGGGACGACGAAGACGGAGGCTTCTTCTACACGCCCAAAGACGGAGAAAGTCTCATTGTAAGAGACAAGGAAATCTATGACGGAGCCGTCCCTTCGAGCAACTCCATCGGCGCGCTGAACCTCCTGCGCCTTGGCCGGATGACCGGGAACCCCACGTTTGAACAGAATGCGGGACGCCTGATGGAAGCCTTCTCGGGCATGGTTGCCGAGTATCCTTCCGCCTATACCCAGTTCCTCAACGCAGTGGATTTTGCCCTGGGTCCCGGGCGGGAGATCGTGATTTGCGGAGATTCCCGCCTTGAAGAAACCCGGCACATGCTGGAAATGGTGCACAAGACCTTCCACCCCAACCAGGTTCTGCTTTTCAAGGACGAAGGAGCGGAAGGCGAACGCCTGGGCAGGATTTGCGAACCCGTCCAGCCTCTCCACCCGTCCGACGGCGGACCGGCCGCCTACATCTGTGAAGGCTTTGCATGCAGGCAACCCATCACGGCCTTCTCTGAACTGGAGAAGGCCCTGGCTCCTGAAGACCCGAACCCCTAACTTGAACCGGCCCCGGATCAGCCCGTCTCTGAAACATGGCACGATTGAGGCGTGATTGTGGCGCGATTATCCGGATTTGGCGGGATTGAGGCGCCCAAGCATCGAGTTCAAGACGCCGGTCTTCCATGCCGGTTGGATGCGAATGCCGCACTGATCGCAGACAAAACAAAAAGAGAGCCGGTTGGAGTGATCCTGGCATCGGTATTGCAAACAAATAACCACTGCAAGAGAAACCAACTCTTTCCTCCTCAAAAGCTAACCGGCCCTAGCCCCTCCGGTTAGCTTTTTCCTTTTTGGAACATTTGGTGACACCTGAACGGCATGCCCCGGCATCGATGGAGGACAAACCGCGGTGGAAAAGACTCTGCTCGGAATCATCGGTTCACCCAGAAAACAGGGCAATTGCGAAGTCTTCGTAAAGGCGGTCTTTCGGCGGCTCAGGGGCCCCTGGCAACTGAGGCTGATGAGGCTGCCCGAACTGGATATCCGCCCGTGCAGGGCGTGCTATGCATGTTTGTTCGAACCGATGAAATGCGTTCAGGATGACGACTTCAACATGGCCCTGCAGGCCTTTGTGGAAGCAGACGCCTGGGTCGTGGCGGCTCCAGCGTATCTTCTCGGTGCCAATTCGAGCCTCAAGCGTTTTCTGGATCGAGGTTTGAGCTTCTACGCCCACGTCGATCGACTGTGGGGGAAGCCTGCGGCAGGTGTGGCCGTTGCCGGCATCGAGGGAAAGGAAGGCTACACGAAGCTGTCGGTGGAAAGCTTCATCAGGCTGGCTCTGGGTGACCTTCGAGCATCGGCGGTGATTTACGGGGCGCTTCCGGGGGAGGTCCTGCTGGCCGAAAACGCCGCGGACACAGCCGCGCAAATGGCCGCGGCCCTGGAATCTCCAAGCAAGAGGCACATGCCTGGTTCCCCCTCTTGTCCCGTGTGTGGAGGCGATACCTTTCGGTTTCTGGGTGGAGGCAGGGTGCGTTGCATGCTTTGCAGCAGTGCGGGAGACTATGAAGTGACGGGGGGAGAGATATGCTTCCGAACCGCGGCGGACGATCACCCCCTGTTCCTCACCCCCGATGCTGTCAGGCGCCATGCCCAGTGGCTGCGCGCAATGAAGGAACGGTACCTGTCCCAGCGCAGAGAACTCAGAGCCGTCGTCCGGGAGTACTCCGGCATCGGAACATGGGTGCATTCCGAAAAGGGACAATAAAGCAGGCGAAGCGGTTTCGATTGACGCGGATCAGGATCGATCGGGAACCAGGACGCGGGTTCCACCGGGTTCTTCGATGATCTTGAATCCGAAAATCACGATCAGGTCGGAGAAGCTTCTTCCGAAGACCAGGTCGAGCAGGTTGTCCGGGATGTTCAGTTTTTCCGCCAGAAAATGCCGGAAATGGTCTTCATAGCTCAGCATCTCCAGGACTTCGTCGAAGCTTTCCCCTTTTGTTTCTTCGAGGTGTTGAAAGGCCTGCCGAAGCGATTCGAAAGAACATCGCCTTCCGTGCTCGCCCATCATTTCCAGCAGCAGTTCGACTCCTTCGAAGATGTCGCTTCGGGTTAGATAAGGAAGCTTCGCCAGTTCCCTGGCGGGTTCAGGGTCCCAGCACGCCTGTGCCCGGCATTGTATGGGGCGGTCGACATAGATGGAGCAGAGGTTTGTTTCGCCGTTGAAGAAAACGCACTCCCTTGTTCCCGCCTTTTCGCGGATCTTGATCCGTTCGTCGAGCAGAAAGAAGAGTTCTTTCTCGAAGGGCGAATGGACCGGTTCTCCGCGCCTGATTGTAAACAACTGATGCCAGGGGATCCTGCCGTGGCGAAGCAGTTCGAGGTCTTCGAGCTGAAGGGTGGGGCTTCCTTCCCGGCAGCAGTCTCCGCACTGCACGCAGACCGGAAGGACATCCCCCATTACCTTCTCGCCGATATCCAGAAGTCTTCGCCATGAATCTATGCGTTGTGAGCCGTTCAAGGCATCCCATCGCTTCAAGATCTCCTGGTAAACCGCATTCTCTTCCATCTGGTACTGCAGTCGCTTGAGAGGTACGGACGTTTCGTTTTCCTCCTTCAGGGAGGCCAGAAAGCGGGAACAGTTGCGCTTGAGCGCCTCCGTATCCCAGTCGGAGGGATGGCTGTCGATGACCGTATGGTCTGGATTCTGCTTTGAAGGCATCGTCGGGACTCAAATTCTCCACTCGGGCGGAAAAAGGGTTTTATCCATGGGTAAAAACAGAACAACACAATAATCGAGTTTCTATAGTATCCGATTATACCCGCAAGATAAACCTCTTGTGCGTCTCGTGCGTCGATTCCCGCACAGCCGCCGTCCACAGGTCGGTGCTCCTCATGGAAGACCTTGCTCTATCAACGTTACCCTCCAAGCTCTTTCCCATTACTTGAAACTGTTTCCTTATGCACACGAGGAGGAGTCCGCTCCTGAAGCAGGCGCCGCGGCCCCGGTGTTCCGGGGAGGCGAGCCCGATTGACAGACCCGGCGCCATTTGTTACATATCCGCCAGGCCTTTGAAAAGCACGTGCAACAGCAGAGGAGAAGTCATGCCCATATACGAATTTCGTTGTACGGGGTGCGGGCAGATTCAGGAGTTTCTGCTCACGCGTTCTTCCGAGCAGGTGGAGATGGTATGCCGGCAGTGTGGAGGAGATGAGATGGAGCGGGTGATGAGCCAGGTGAATTATGCCATGGGGGAATCGGCGTCATCTTCCGCGGCGGCTGCAGGTCCCAGCGCCACCACCAGGAGTTGCGGACCGGGCAACAGCTGTACGACCATCGAGTTGCCCGGCCATACCAGGTAGGAAAGAGGACGGTTTCCGGGTTTCAGGCCCCTAGAACAGTGCCCGGGTGAATTCGTCGGCGTCGAACGGGCGCAGATCCCCGGGGCTTTCGCCGATCCCGATATATCGGACGGGCAGCTGCAGTTCATCGCATATCGCCACGATGATTCCGCCCTTGGCCGTTCCGTCGAGTTTGGTCATGATCAGGCCGGTCACTCCGATCTCGTTTTTGAACATGCGAGCCTGGGATACCGCGTTCTGGCCCGTGGACGCATCGAGAACCAGGATGATTTCATGAGGGGCCGAGGGCAGTTTCCTGTTGATGACACGTTGGACCTTTTTCAGTTCCTCCATGAGATTCACCTTGGTGTGCATACGGCCTGCTGTATCGACGATTACAATGTCCACATCACGGGCCACGGCAGCGTCCATGGCGTCGAAGGCCACCGCGGATGGGTCGGAACCGCTTTTCTGGCGGACAACGGGGACATCCACACGCTCTCCCCATAGAGTGAGCTGTTCCACGGCGGCGGCACGAAAGGTGTCGGCGGCGACCAGCATCACTTTATACCCTTCCTTCTTCAGCTGGTAGGCCAGCTTGCCGATGGTCGTCGTTTTCCCCACCCCGTTGACTCCCACAATCATCATGACAAAAGGGTGATTCGCTCGGAAATCCCAGGGTTCAGAAGGCACGGCAAGGATGCGGGCGATTTCCTCTCGGAGCTGTTCCCGCAGCTTCTCCGGATCACTCAGTTCCTGCCTCCTGACCTTTTCGCTCACTTTCTCGAGCAGCACCTGTGTGGTCCGAACTCCCAGGTCGGAAGTGATGAGGATCTCTTCGAGTTCATCGAGGAGATCCATGTCGATTTTCTTCTTTCCCAGGACGAGGCGATCTACCCGGCTGACCAGCTGTTCCCGGGTCTTGTGCAGCCGCTCTCGCAGTTTCTTGAAGAAACCGCCCTTCTCTCCGGGGCTTTCCGGTTCCGCTGCATCTTCACCGCCTGCAGGGAGGGGATCTTCGACAGGGACTTCGGTGTTCTCGAACACTGAATCCTCCCGCACGCCGGATTCAGAGGGTTCGGGATCCGGAGGTGTGAATCCCGCGACGGTTTCTGACTCGATTTCCCCGGCGGAAGACTCTTCAGGAACTTGAGGCATATCTGTTTCCGTAAGGGTTTGTTCCGGTTTCTTTCGTTTAAACCACTTGATCATCGATTCCGATACTCCCGTTAAAGAGCGAGTTTGATGTCCGCAAGAGTGAAGAACGTGAATCGCACCGCCTTGTCGAATGATTCGCCGGACTTGCCTCGGGGGTTGCACTCCACACTTCGATCCACCCGGACGTACACGGGTTGTCACGTTCTCCTGTACTGTATGCTGGATTCCGCGAATCAAGTAATATAGAAATGATTGGTAAGAGTTTACAAGGCAAAAAGTGAGGGTAAGCCCTGGCCTGCGGGGGCGATTGAAGGATGCTTTCGAGGGTGCCGATCAGAATTCGAGACAATTCACGAGGCATGGAGTGAGAGGGGGGTGTGTTGTGAGCAGCGAAGAGAGGCTCAGAAAAGAGGTCATCGAGATTTGCAGAAGAATTCAGCAGAAGGGTTTCATCGCCGCTTCAGACGGCAATGTGAGCTGCAGGCTGGATGGAAACGCCATTCTCATCACTCCCGGCGGCAGACCCAAAGGGGAACTCGAAGCCGAGGACCTGCTGCGGGTGGACATGCAGGGGCGGGTGGTCGAAGGGCGAGGGAAACCGTCGAGTGAAATCAGGATGCATCTTTGCGTGTACGGCGTGCGCAGCGACGTGGAAGCCGTCGTTCATGCGCATCCTCCCATGCTGACCGCCTTCACCGTTGCGGGCATGCCTTTCGTCTCGGGCGCCCTGCCGGAAGTCTGGCTGACCATCGGCTCCGTCCCGACCGCTCCCTACGCCACTCCATCCACCGTGGAGGTCCCGGCATCCATCGAACCTTTCCTCGAAAACCACCACGCGATACTCCTCGAACGCCACGGCTCCCTGACTTTCGGTAAGGACATCCGGGAAGCCTACATGCGCCTCGAAAAGCTGGAGCACGCGGCCCACACCCTCTGCTACGCGCATCTGCTGGCAGGCCGCGCCATGGGTCCTCTCCCTGAAAGCGACTTGAAAAAGCTCGATTCACTGCGCGGCTGAGCCTGCATTCTGGAGGCGCATCCTTCACGGGATCGAGGGGAGGCCGGAGCATGCCGTGCCGTTCGAGATACGGCATGTCCGGAGTGTCGCTAGGGCGAGGCAGGTTGTTTCTTTCAAGCCTTGATGATCCTGGCGTCCACCACGACCATGCCTTCAGAGTAGGCGAACACCGGGTTCAGGTCGATCTCCACGATGTCTTCATGTTCTTCCGCAATGCGTGCCAGCTTGAGAAGTCCGTCCACCAGGGCGTTTTCATCGACCGGTTTCTGGCCGCGGAATCCTTTCAGCAGTGGTGCTCCCCTGATTTCGTGGATCATTTCCAATGCTTCTTCGCGGTCAAGGGGCAGCAGCCGCATGGAAACGTCCCGCAGGAGTTCCACGGTGATGCCTCCAAGTCCGAAGATAATGATCGGACCGAACTGGGGATCCCGGTTCATGCCGAGAATCAGTTCGAGGCCGGGAGAAGCCATGGCGCTCACCACGAGGCCGGATATGGCGGCCTCTGGATGATGCTGCCTGACCCGCTCCATCATTTGAGCATAGGCGATTCTCAGTTCCGCCGCAGACTGAACGTTGAGCCTGACTCCCCCGCAATCCGATTTGTGCAGGATGTCGGAAGAGTTGATCTTCAGAGCCACCGGAAATCCCATGCGGTGCGCTTCATGAACGGCTTTCCCCGGACTGTCCGCAAACCGGCTGATGATGCAGTCAAAGCCCCTGGAATCGAGGAACTCGAGGCTTTGAAACAGGCTGAGCTGAGTCCGGCCGGTGGAGGACGGGAAGGTGTGTCGAGCTCTGGGGGCCTTCTTTTTCTGAGGCAGGAGCTGCGCCAGGGCCCTGATGCCTCGTTCGGGAGTGGGGAATACGGGGATTCCCTTCTGATGCATCTTGATCTTTTCCGACCGTTCCACTTCCGCCCCGCCAAGGAATATGACGAGTTCGTTGGCGCCTGCGGTGACCACTTCCGAAGCGTTTAGAATGGGATCTCCAAAGATGACTCCCAAAGTGTCGTAGTAGGATCGCGACCTCTGGATGACTTCCTGGAACATCTTGGCATTGGCATCGCCCGTGAGATCCAGTGGATTGGATTTGATGGCGTGGGGTGGAATGATGCCTTCGAGTTCGTCGGCCAGTTCCCGGGGAAGTGCGGAGACATCGAGTCCTTCCTGTTCAGCTGCGTCCGTGGCAAGAATGGCCGCGCCTCCCGAGGTGGTGATAAAAAGGATCCTGTTCCCCGAAGGAGGTTCGAGGTACGCGAAGGCTTTGGCAAAATCGAAGAACTCCTCGATGGTTTCCGCCCGGCAGACGCCGTGGCGTTTGAAAAGAGAGGAATAAATGGCGTCCGCGCCGGCCAGCGACTTGGTGTGGGATTCGGCGGCGACCCGCCCCCCCGGTGTACGCCCCGACTTGAGAACCACCAGGGGCTTGGAAAGGGTTTGCAGCACTTTCTGAAATCGCAGCGGGTCCTTAATGCCTTCGACGTAGGCAGCGATGACCGCCGTGGCAGGGTCTTTCTCGAAGTATTCGATCAGGTCTATTTCGTCGACGTCGGCGCGGTTGCCCAGGCTGACGAAGCTCGACAGCCCCAGTTCCTCGATGGAAAACCAGTCCATCATGGCTGCCCCTACCGTCCCGCTCTGGCTGATCACCGCCACCCGCCCTTTTCGAGTCAGGAGAGGCCACGAGGCGCACATGGGATGATGAGGATTGTTCACACCCTGGCAGTTGGGGCCGATGATCCGGACTCCGTATTCCGAGGCCACACTGACGACATTTTTCTGAAGCTCCTCCCCCTCGGCCCCCGCTTCGCTGAATCCCCCCGACACAATAACCGCGCCTTTAACCCCCTTCTCCCCGCAGTCCCTCACAGCCTGGGGAACGAAGCGGGCCGGGATGATCAGCACCGCAAGGTCGACCTCGTCGGGAATGTCTTTCACGTTCTTGAAGCAGGTCAGCCCCAGGATCCGTTCACTCTTGGGATTGATGGGATAAAGAGCGCCTGGAAATCCGCCCTCGACCAGGTTCTTCAGAATCGTGTGCCCGAGCTTTTCCTCGCTGTCGGATGCCCCGATAACCGCCACACTCGATGGATGAAAAAACGACCACAAATCACTCAACGCCATAATGACCTCCCTCAGGACAGGGGTCTTCGATCAAATCCGCCTCCCGCGCCGCCTATCCAGGGCCGGTATCAGCCCTTACCGGCCGCTTTTCGGGCCTTTTCGGCCACCCTGGCATTGAACTTGTCGGCCTGGATGATAAAGCGTTCGTGAGTGGCTTCGCCGATCTTTTCCACTTCATCAAAGGCTTCCAGCCTGAAAGTCAGCTTGCGCCCCTCGACCGCGGTGATTTCAGTCCTGACTCGAATCTCCATGCCCAGGGGAGTCGCGGCGGAGTGCTGCAGATTCATGGAAATTCCCACGGACTGCTGCCCGGGCTCCAGATGTTCGTTGATGAGTTCGGCGGATACCCTTTCCATGAGCCCTCCCAGCATCGGGGTGGCAAACACGTCGGGCAGGTTCGGATAGAATCTCTGAGCGGAATCCTCGGGCCTCGATTTGATTTTCAGTTCTCGACTCATTCCTGCTTGAAATGGTGTACTCATGTCGCCTCCTCATTGTGGCTGAAAAAGTTGGAATTACAACATCCCGCCATGAATTCCCGCCTTCCGGCAGGGGAACTGCCTGCAAGTGTGGTTCAACCGGGGTATCGTAAATGTCCCCTCGTCGCGGCTGGAGAAAGAGGGCTGACAGGTATCGGCTGAGGTTCCGCTCTGCGCTGAAGCTAAGAGGGGCAGTTGCTCGACTTTGACTGGCTGAGATTACCTTATCAGGCGGTCCGCCAACAACCAAAAATGTGCGTCGATTGACTTTCTCACCCTCATTTCTTACATTGCAACTACTGCAAAACCGGGTTTTGCCTGGTTTAATGCGCACATCGATCGAAGCAACAAATCCGTCACCTGGAATCATCGTTATCATTCCGGTGATCATGCGGCCCGAAAACCATGAAATCAAAAGTATGGAGAAAGGAGAAGAAGATGTCGAAGACCGAGAAGAACCTGAAGGAAGCTTTTGCGGGGGAATCCCAGGCAAACCGCAAATACCTGGCCTTTGCTCAGAGGGCGGAGGATGAATTTCTGCACGGAGTGGCCAAGCTTTTTCGAGCTGTAGCGGAAGCGGAAACCGTCCATGCACACAAGCACCTTCGAGTTTCAGGGGGAGTAAAGTCCACCCGCGAAAACCTTCAGGAAGCGCTTTCCGGTGAAATTCACGAATTCAAGAACATGTATCCCGAGATGATTGCCGCCGCAAAAGAAGAAGGACAGAAGTCGGCTGAGATCAGCTTCCACCACGCCAACGAAGTGGAGAAAATTCACGCCGAACTCTACAAGAAGGCACTGGAAGACCCGGATAAGTTTCCTGTCCAGGACTACTTCATCTGCAAGATCTGTGGATACACCGTGGGCAAGGAACCTCCCGATACCTGCCCGGTGTGCGGAGCCAACCAGAAGGCCTTTTACAAGGTCTAACGGCTGCGGGAATGAACTCAGCGCGGATGGTGTCCCCGATCAATCAGCCAACGGGTCGGGCATGTCGATATAGTGCCTGATCCCGTTCAGCTCCAGGTAGAATTTCTCTTCACCCGCCTCTTCCTCGATCCGTTCCGCCAGCTGATAGTAAGCAGGCCGCAGGAAGCGGGCGGTGAACCGCCCTTCCCGGATACGGCAATACAGGACGTTCTCTCTGTTTGCGTGAAGAGTCGAGGGATCGAGGGCCTCTTCGCCGGGCAGGTGCTTGAAAGTCAGCAGGATGACCTCTCCCGAAGCATCCACCTTCCTGTCGACCCTCGAGACGACAAAAGGAGTGTCTTCCGTATCGAGAAGGCAGAATTTTCCTTCCCATTCGAGTCCATAGGTGTTTTCCTCCATTACGATCACGCTTTCCAGCAGGGTCCGAAGAATGTCCGTTCTCGTGATCTCGTTTCCCTCGAAATACCAGTTGCCTTCCGTGTCCACGGAGATCTCGCAGGGAGGCACTCCTTCGAGTGCCACGGGGGATGTCCTTGTGTCGGTCAATGTGCTGCCCTCCCCATCGGCTTCCTGTGAGCGAACGCCCGCGCCTTCAAACCCCGCACCCCGGAGTTCCATCGGAATTGCGCCCGGGCATCGCGGCCCGACGTTCAGAACTGCCTGCGGCTGTCCAGCAGCAGGGTGACCGGACCGTCATTGACCAGGTGCACGCGCATCGTCTTCTGGAATCTGCCTGTTGCCGTCAGGGGCGTGTGCTTGCGAACCTCCAGCACAAATGCCTCGTAAAGAGCCTCCGCCAGGTCGGGAGGAGCCGCCCCGGCATAGGAAGGTCTTCTGCCCTTGCGGCAGTCCCCGAACAGGGTGAACTGGGAAATGATCAGAACTCCGCCGCCGATGTCCAGCACGGAAAGATTCATCTTGTCCATCTCGTCGGGGAAAATCCTCAAATTCACTGTCTTTTCAGCAAGGTAGCAAACATCTTCCATCGTGTCGTCAGGGCCCACTCCGAGAAAAACCAGGATGCCTCTTCCGATCCTTCCCACTTCAACGTCTTCTTCGCCGATCTTTACAGCCGCTTCGAGCACCCTCTGTACGACAGCTCGCATCTGCGATTCTCCAGAATTCACCGGGGCGGAATCCTCCCGGCACGTTTTTCGCCTGCCCGGGTCGTTGCAGAGTGTGGTTGAGGCGTTCATTTGACCGGGAAGACGGAAAAGGGTATAAAGACCCGGCGCAAAGCTTCCCCCGACTCTCCTGGTGTGCGATGGACGAGCGGGGAGCCGGGAATGTTGCGGCTTGTCTTCCCCTTCATATCTCATCGCCGGGTAATATGTCAAAAGTACCGTTCATTCTTCTGGTGAATCCCTGGATCACGGATTTCGCCGCGCACGACCTGTGGGCGAAACCGATGGGGCTTCTTCTGCTCGGCGCACTGCTGAAAGACGGTGGCTGCGGGGTGGCCTTCATCGATTGCCTGGATCGTCATGATTCCTTCACAAATCGGCAGCCGGGTGTTTTGCCTTCGAAGCCGGGAGAATTCGGGACGGGTAAGTATTCGAAGATGCGCATGGACAAACCCGAGGCCTTCGCCGGGGTTCCGAGGCGTTACTACCGCCACGGAATACATCCGGAAAGCTTCACCGGGCAACTGCGGGCTCTGCCCCGTCCTGATCTCGTCTGGGTCACGTCCGCCATGACGTACTGGTACCCGGGTGTTGTCGAAACCATCGCCGTTCTGAAGGAAGCTTTCCCGGATGTTCCCGTCTGGCTTGGAGGCATCTACGCCAGGTTGTGCTCGTCCCATGCCGCGCAAAAGAGCGGCGCCGACGAGATCGTCACGTGCCCGACGGCTTTCCTTCCGCAGCGGATCGAGGCGGCAACGGGATTCAGACTGAAAAACGCTCGGCGATGGAGCAGATTTGAAGCCTGGCCGGGACCGGCTCTCGAACTGCTGCCGAGGCTGGACTATGCTCCCCTTCTTACAGGCCTGGGATGCCCCTACAGGTGCCCCTACTGTGCCTCAGCCGTGCTGAACCCGGAATGCGCAAGGCGCGGTGCCGAATCCGTTTACCAGGAGATCACCGCGCTGTGCGAAGGCGGCATGATACGCGATTTTGCCTTCTATGACGATGCTCTTCTCCTCCATGCCGAAACGAACCTCAAACCTGTTCTGTGTCGCCTCGTCAAGGAGGAGCGGCCAATCAGGTTCCATACTCCCAATGCCCTTCACGTGAGGGCTCTCGATACAGAATGGTGCGCGCTGCTCCGTGCCGCTGGATTCACGACGATCCGCCTCGGTCTTGAAACCACCCGGGAGGACAGGCAGAAGGAGTGGGGAGGAAAGGTGGAAACGCAGATGTTTGTGAGAGCGGTGGACAACCTGCTTTCGGCCGGTTTCCCTGCTGGACGGATCGGGGCATATCTTCTGTGTGGTGTTCCAGGTCAACGCCCGGAAGATGTAGCCGATTCGATCCTCCTGGTAAAAAGGCTGGGGATCCGGCCTCATCTGGCCGAATACTCGCCGGTGCCCGGAACCCTCATGTGGCGGGAAGCCGTCGCAGGCTCCGCATTCGATATCGAGAACGAACCCCTTTATCACAACAACACTTTCTTTGCATGCCGTCGAACGGATTTTACATGGGAGGATTTGAGGCACCTGAAGGACCTGGCGTTGGGGAGAGTTCCCTGATTTCCCGGTCCGGGTTCGAGGCGCGGGAGCCGGATCATGATTGGACTACATGGGAATGTATCTTGTCACCTGCTTGTTGACGCAGCGATAGATGTCCTCATCCGTTCCGTAAATCTCCACGATGCACTTGTGATCGATGAGCTTCTCGATAATGTAGGCGGTAACCCAGAGGCTGACGAAATGAGGGCGGGGCACCAGGGTTCGAAGGTTGGCCGTCTGAAACTGGACGTCGAAGTCTTCGGCCGTGAGCAGGGTCTGCAAGGAAAACAGGAGTTGCTGCTCCAGTTCCTGCTTGCTCGTCGTTTCCACCAGCCGGTCTTCGATGAGTTTCATGCTGATGCGGTCGCTGAGATCGTCCAGGTGCTCTCTCAGAAGATGCATGGCATTCTGCCGCTGCGATTCCTTTTCGTGGTCCAGCCTCGATATGACGGCAGACTCCCTGACATTCGGTCGATACTCTCTTGCCACTGTGATTCCTTTCTTTACCTGCTTCAATGCAGACCTGACAGCCAGGAAGCTGTATCATCCGCTATCCACCCGACGGCTGCCTGACGGGAGCATCCGGGTTTCGTCCGGAGGCCGACTGCAGGTTGATGATCCCCGCCAGGTAACCCGCTCCAAACCCGTTATCGATGTTCACCACGGAGACTCCCGGGGCGCAGGAATTCAGCATGCCGAGCAGGGCCGCGATTCCTCCGAAGCTTGCCCCATATCCCACACTGGTGGGGACCGCGATCACGGGGCCTTTGACGAGGCCCGCCACCACGCTCGGCAAGGCTCCTTCCATTCCGGCGACCACCACGTGAACCGTCGCTTGCTGCATCTGTTCGAATATGCCGAGAAGTCGATGCAGGCCCGCCACTCCTACGTCGAAAAAGCGTTCCACCCTGTTTCCCATGAATTCACACGTGATTGCGGCTTCTTCCGCGACCGGCACATCGGATGACCCGGCGCAGATCACCTGGATGGTTCCCTCGGACAGCCAGGGCGAGAATTCCTGCTGCAAAGACAGCAATTTTGCCACCGGGTGGTAGACCATTCCCGGTACATCTGTCAAGATCTTTTCCGCTTTTTCCTCGCACACGCGTGTGACCAGCACGTTCGTCCCGACCGCCTCCATCGCCTGGATGATCCGGACGATCTGTTCCGGCGTCTTGCCTTCGCCGTAGATCACTTCGGGGAATCCCCTGCGCAGACTCCTGTGATGGTCCACCCTGGCGAAAGAAAGGTCTTCGAAGGGAAGCTTTTTTAGGAACTCCATGACGTCGGACAGTTCTTTCTTCCCTGCCCTGAAGTCTTCGAGGATGGATTCAAGCTTATGCATGTCGGGTGAGTGCCGGGTACCTTGTTTCTGGAAGAGTGTTCATGATGAGTGCAACATGCCTCGATGCGGCCCCCGATAAGGATTCGAGAGCCCTTCCGGCGTTTTCTCCATGGATGTTTAGCTTCGGAAGATGTACGATCCAGTATTTCCAAAGGTCTAAGAGATCTTCACCGTCTCTTACCGGAAAGCTTCCCCCGAAAGCCTGAAGAATTCTATGCTCGTGATCCACTTTTTTCAAGTAAGGACCGTAAAAAACCGGCTTTTTCCACGCTGCCGGTTCCAGAATATTATGGCCGCCGACGGGTTCAAGAGTCCCGCCGCAGAAGACGAGGCTTCCCAACCCGTACAGATCAAACAGAATGCCTATCCGGTCCACCAGGACAATCGGGGAAAGCCTTTCTTCACTCCCTTTTTCGAGGTTCGAAAGCAGATGATATGAAATGCCCCTCTCCTGCAGCCACTCGACCATGGCGGGTATTCGATGTAGGTGCCTCGGGACGAATATGCCCACTGCTTCGGAATTCAACGCATACAGCGACCTGAAAACGCGCAGAAGTTCGATGCATTCCATCCCCCGCAGACTGCCTCCCACCACTGCGGGACTGTGCGGGGAGATCCTCAGCTTCTCTCGCCAGTAATCGAGCCTGGCGGAATTCACCCTGGAAGAAAGTCCGTCATACTTGGAGCTTCCCAGGACAAGGGTCCTGTCCGCAGGGGCTCCAAGGCTCACCGCATTCACCCTGTCCGTCTCTGCATGCATGGCCAGCCATTGGAACTGCCTGAAAATGGGCTCGAAAAACGGCCTCAATACGCGGTACGCGGCCGCAGACCGGTCGGAGATGCGTCCGTTCAACAGGATGGCGGGTACTCCCTTCCTTTTCAGCAGGTGGAAAAGGTTCGGCCAGAACTCGCTTTCAAAAGCAGCATAAAGGTCGGGTTTTATCACTCGGAAGGTTCTTTTCAACACCCACGGGAAATCGAGTGGAAAGGGCAGCACGTGGATATCGAGTGGCAGCTGCCTTCTCGCGAAGCGAAAGCCCTGGGGGGTCCCAACGGTGAGACAGACAGCGGCCCCGGGCAGTTCATTCTTCAAGGCATGGCAGGTGGGGATCGCACCGGTCACTTCTCCCACCGACGCGGCGTGAAACCATATCCGGGGTTTGCCCTGCCGCGGAGACCCGGCGTCGAAAAAGCCAAGCCTTCCCCTGAAGAAACCAGGATCGTCCCTCAATTTCGTCCAGAGGTACGGAACCGCTCCATATCCCAGGGAGTTCAAAAAAAGATTATACATGCAGTGGCCTGCATCCAAACAGGTCCCCCCTCGAACAGAATGCGCAACGGCCTCCAAACCGTACTGCGGCACTCACCGCTGCAGCAGGAGGCAAGGCGGGTGCGGTGCACGCGCAGGATCTCGACAACAAACGGGTCCCGCGTTTTTCCCTTTGCGCAACGTTTAGAATGCTTCGAAACTTTGTGCAAGAGAATATTTGCCTCGTTTTCCTCGAGATCGTCTTTCACACCTTTGCCCTCTTTCCCGGATGCTGTTAGTATATCTGCAGTCAAGTTACGGCCTCGGTGGAAGTCCGGACTCTGCAGCCGGAAGCTTCATATGGAACGAACCGGAGAACATGCCGCATGATGGAGAAATCGTCACGAATCGCCGAACTATTCGAACGCGAAGACCAATTCCTGGGCAAGACGGTGACGGTGCAGGGCTGGGTGCGCACTCGTCGGGATTCCAAAGCGGAAATCAGTTTTGTAGAAATCAACGACGGTTCGTGTCTCAGGAACCTCCAGGTCATCGTGGAACTCAGTCGCCCGGAACTCACACGCCATCTCGATCCCGTAACCAACGGATGCAGCCTCTGCGTCAAGGGCGTGCTCCAAACCTCTCCCGGAAAAGGGCAGAACATCGAACTGCATGCCGATCATCTGAAGATCTACGGGCTTTCCGACCCCGCCTCGTATCCCCTGCAGAAGAAAAGGCACTCGTTCGAGTTCCTGCGCAAAATCGGTCATCTTCGGCCGAGAACCAACACCATCGGGGCCGTCACACGGGTTCGCAGCAGGTTGAGCCACGCCGTTCACCAGTTTTTCCAGGAACGCGGGTTCTGTTATATTCACACGCCCATCATTACGGCAAGCGATTGTGAAGGAGCGGGCGAGACGTTCCGCGTAACGACCCTCGATCCCGGGCACGCCGTGGTGGAGGGACAGGGTGATGATCCTTTTCGGGACGATTTTTTCGGCAAAGCGGCTTATCTGACCGTAAGCGGCCAGCTGCAGGCGGAGATCTATGCGCTGGCCCTCGGCCGCGTATACACATTCGGTCCCACCTTCCGGGCGGAAAATTCCAACACAAGCAGGCACCTGGCCGAGTTCTGGATGGTGGAACCCGAAATGGCTTTCAGCGACCTCGAGGACGATCTGGCAATGGCGGAATGCCTGGTCAAGCGGCTTATCGAAGTGGTTCTTTCCCAATGCAGGGAAGATCTGGCATTCTTTGTGCGCTTCATCGATCCCGACCTGGAAAAGAGGCTGGAAAGGGTCGTGGAGACGGCTTTCGAGATCATCACCTACACGGATGCTGTGCGCCTGTTGAAGCATTCGGGGGAGGATTTTGCATACCCCGTGGAATGGGGGAACGATCTGCAGGCGGAACATGAACGGTACCTGACGGAAAAGGTGTTCAGGAAACCCGCCGCCGTCATTGACTTTCCCAGGTCCCTGAAACCCTTTTACATGCGGGTGAACGACGACGGCGATACCGTTGCAGCCATGGATATCCTGGTTCCGGGGATCGGTGAAATCGTGGGAGGGTCGCAGAGAGAGGAGCGCCTGGATCTGCTTCTCGAACAGATGCGTCTCAAGGGAATATCCCCGGATGACTACAGCTGGTATGTTGAATTGAGGCAGTTCGGTTCCGTTCCACACGCGGGTTTCGGATTGGGCCTCGAACGCTTCCTTCAGTTCGTGACAGGCCTGCCCAACATCCGGGAAGCGATCCCCTTCCCGAGAAGCCCCGGGCATGCCCAGTTCTGAATTCCCGACGAGACGGCTCGGAGCTCGTGCAATCGATTGCACGATGGTCTGCCGGGGCAAGTTTATGCTGAGTTCCTGCGGAGAAAAAAGATGGGATTGCCGGACCTGGAAGTCAAATGCTGGAAATGCTGGGGATGTGGAGTGCTCTCATTCGAGAATCACGGAGAAACCGTCGATTGCCCCGAATGCGGAGGGGTCGGGTGGATCCCGACCGAAGACGGCAAAAGGCTTCTCGAATTTCTGCAGAGGCATCTCATACTGGGTGATGAAGAGGAGACTCCTGGGCTTGAGGTATGAACTCGAAAATCGAGGACGGGAAGGGTTTTCCAAACCGGTCCGTTGATCGTGCGGTTGTTCGGGAAGCCCTGGCGACGGAATGTCGAACGGATGTGCCGGCTGCAACCTCCGGCGATATGAAAAGGATAGCTTGTATGAATACGAAGAGTGGAAACAAGTACTGGCTGAAGATCGGAATCCCCCTGGTCCTGGTGTCGATTTTTGTCGTCAGCATATACATGTATACCGGCGCGAACCCGCGAGAACCCGATGAGTTCAGAGGGGTTCGATGGGGGACTCCCCTCGATCAACTGCCCGGTCTCCACGTGCTGGCCGAGGAAGGAGACTACAAGTTCTGCGAGAACCGATATGACAAGATGGCGTTCGAACAGGTAGAGGTGGAAAAGATTGTCTACGGCTTCTATAAGAATCGGTTCTACAACGCCATGATTTACTTCAGGACTTCAGGTAAGCTTGCCGAACTGAAGAAGGCGCTGACGCGGCGGCATGGAGACCCCATTCAGCCGGAGCAGGCGGAAAACAAGTATTTCTGGAATGGCCATACCGTCGACATTCTGATGACATTCGATGCGGGCAGCGATGCGGGAAGGATATCCTATTCGTTCAAGCCCATTCAGCTCGAGTCTGAATTGAAGAGGTAGACTCCACGGAAAAGAGAGATCGGCCGGGCAGCTAGTTCATCAGGCTGTGAACAGGCGCGGGGATACGGCCTCCAAGGGAGATGAACCCCTTTGATCCATCGCCGCCCGGAACGTGAATGATCGTGGCCCCCCCCAGCAGACCGCCGAAGCTCGCCTTCTCGCCGGCAACCTTGCCGGGAACGGGAATCAGCCGGGCTGCGGTGGTCTTCTTGTTGATCACGCCGATGGCCATCTCGTCCGCTATAATGCCCGCGATGGTTTCAGCCGAAGTGTCCCCGGGCAGGGCGACCATGTCGAGTCCCACGGAACAGACGCTCGTCATCGCTTCCAGTTTCTCGATGGTCAGAAAGCCCCGCCCCGCCGCTTCAGCTATGTTCAGATCCTCACTCACGGGAATAAAGGCTCCGCTCAAACCTCCGACATAAGAGCTGGCAAAGGCGCCGCCCTTTTTCACGGCGTCGTTCAAAAGAGCCAGCGCCGCGGTCGTGCCGGGAACTCCGATACTGCTCAGACCCAGGCTCTGAAATATCTCCCCTACACTGTCCCCTACGTTGGGAGTCGGCGCCAGGGAGAGATCCACCACTCCAAACGGGACTCCCAGCTTTCCGGCGACTTCCCGGCCGATCAGTTCACCGACGCGGGTCACCTTGAACGCCGTGCGCTTGATGATCTCGGACAGTGCCCCCAGGTCCAGGGAAGGCGAGGAAAGGCGAGCCCTGTCGATGGCTTTCTTCACCACGCCGGGACCGCTCACGCCCACGTTGATCACGGCGTCGGGTTCTCCCACACCCAGGTAGGCTCCAGCCATGAAGGGCACGTCCTGTGGAATGTTGGCGAAGACGCAAAGCTTTGCACACGCGATTCCATCCGAATCCCGGCTCAGTTCGGCAGCCTTCCTGATGATCTTTCCCATCAGGTATACGGCGTCCATGTTGATGCCGGCATGAGTGGATGCCACGTTTACGGACGCGCATACACGTCCGGTGGCCGACAGTGCTTCGGGAACGGCGTCCAGGAGCGCCCTGTCGCCGGTTGTGAAGCCCTTTTCCACCAGGGCGCTGAACCCTCCGATGAAATCGATGCCGATTTCCGCCGCAGTTTCGTCCAGGGTCCTGGCAATCTCGATCATATCGAGGGAGGAGTGGGAACAGGCCGCCACCGCAATCGGGCTTACCGCCACACGCTTGTTGACGACCGGAATGCCGTATCTCAATCCGACCTCGTCGCAAATCTTCACCAGGCTGCCGGCCAGGCGGATGATCTTCTTTCGCACGTTCTCCCTGAAGATGCGCGGATCCTGTGCCACGCAATCGAACAGGCTGATTCCCAGGGTAATGGTGCGCACGTCAAGATGTTCGTTCTTGAGCATTTCGAGAGTGGAGATTACCTCGCGGTCGCTTAACATGGTCTTCCTTCTAAACCCGGTGAATAGCCTCGAACACGTTCCTGTGCTGAAGGCTGATGTCCAGGCCGAGATCTCGAGCCCGCTCCTGCAGGGCCGCACGGAAACGGCTCTGGTCGATTTCGACGGGAATGTCCACCTCGTAGATCATCGTATTCTGCATGGGGTCGCTTCCACCGCGGAATACCGCCTTGAGATTGGTGATATTCACACCGAAGCCGGCGAGCAGTCCGGTGATCCCGGCCACGAGGCCGAGGCGGTCAGGCCCGATGGTGGTGATCACGAAGGGTTCGGTATCGGGAGCCGTCCAGGCGGGGGCATCGTCCATCCTGCGGAGCAGCACGCTGAGGCCGAGCGGGGTCAGGGCCCTGCACAGACCATCGAGCAGGGAATCCTCGGTTTCGTGGTTCGGGACAGATGCGATGAAGACGCCGGCGAATTCGGTCTGCAGGATGGTCTGGCTCACATCTTCGATGTTGCACTGGTGTTCAAACAGAGTCTTGGATACCGCGGCAATGATTCCGGGCCTGTCTTGCCCCAGCACACTGATGATCACCTTGTTCATTCGTGTTTGCTCCCCTCCCCGCCGCCTCCCAATGGACACCCGCTCCGCAATGGAGATTCAACACGTATTCCTCTGCGCGGCGCATTTCAGGCTTGCTTCGCCCTGTTGTTTCAATGATCCTCAAGATGCTCCCGGCGTGGAGCCCGGACTCAGCCGTGATCTTCTTCGCTGGCGAAGGAGGCGAGTTCGCGAAGGAGGCGCAGGGATTCCGCGGCTTCTTCAGGGTCGATCTTGTGGATGGCGAAGCCGGCATGCACGATGACATAATCCCCCAGCTCGGCCTTGTCGGGCAAAAGGATCAGGGAAGTCTTGCGCAGCGCATCACCGATCCGTACCGTCGCCATTTCATCTTCAATTTGAACCACTTCCGCGGGTATTGCCAGGCACATCAGGTATGCTCCTCGAACAGGAAACCGGCCGGAGCGATGTCCCTTCCGGGCATTCCGTTCTCCGCTCCATATCGCCGGCCCGGATTCCCGCCGCACGGGAAACAGGGCATCGCACGCTCCGGAACCGCTCCCTCAGAAATTTTACCTGTAAAGATATCAAAATTCCCGAGATAAACAAGGGTCCCTTTGACCGGGGGCCGGGTCCTCCCGCAGCGAGCAGGAACCGCCCGCTTCCTCGATTTCATCGAGTACCATCGTGCACATCTCGATGAATCTCGCCTGCACAGCGTCCGTCAATTCCGTTCCCCATGGCGAAATATCGGCGGGTTCGATCCCGATGATCACCGCCTGGGGGCGATGACCGAGCAGATCGCAAAAGGCGAGTGTTTCGACCAGGTCCAGTTGATGGAGGGAGTTCTTGAAGGTCAGTCGTTTTTCGAGTTCCTCGACCGGTAGACGGTACAGTGTTCCAGAAGGATGCCCGTTCTGGACGGCGTCCACCACGATGAGACGGTCCGCCCGGGAAACGGGATCGAGCAGTCTGAGCCCGAGCGTGCCGCCGTCCATGAGTTCCACGTTGGAAGAAAAACGATACCGGGCAAGCAGGTGGTGTACGACGCGCACCCCCACTCCTTCGTCTTTGAGAAGAATATTGCCTACCCCCAGAACGAGTATCCTGGTTTCGTTCATGACAAGGCCTTATGCCGGCGATCACCCCTGGACGCCCGGCGGTGATGGTCATTCCAGGAAGGAGACGTCCCCGTGGAATCCTCTCCGTCGGCGACCGGACCGAACCGAACGAGGACAAATCCTTAAATAAGAAGAACCAGGCCTGAGATGCCCGGTTCTCATTCCGTATGGTCACGATGAGTCAAACATCAAACGACTTTGAACTTATACACCTCGTTTGTCTTCGGATCGATGACATGCACTCCACACGCGATACATGGGTCGAAGGAATGCACGGTGCGAAGAATCTCCACAGGGCGCTTCGGGTCGGCAACAGGTGTTCCCACAAGAGCTTCTTCCACGGGGCTCATCTTGTCCTTGGCGCAGCGCGGCCCGAGATTCCAGGTCGACGGTACGACAAGCTGGAAGTTTTCGATCTTGCCGTCCTTGATCTCGATCCAGTGTCCGAGGCTACCCCGTGGCACATCGTTGAGTCCGGCGCCCATGGCTTCTCTGGGCATCTCGTAGTCCGTGTAGATCTTCGTATCGCCTTTCTTCACGTTCTCGACCAGGCTGTTGATCCAGCCTTCCATGGCTTCGCCGATGATCCTGGTTTCGAGCGCCCTCGCGGCGGTTCTCCCGAGGGTCGAGAAGAGCGCTTCCTGGGGGACGGCCAGTTGTTTGAGCAGGTCGTCGACAGCTTTCCTGGTGGGAGCGTGCCCTTTGCCATAAGCGACCAGAACTCGAGCCAGCGGCCCGACTTCCATGGGTTCGGCCTTGTAGCGTGGAGCCTTCATCCAGCTGTAGCGCCCGGCGACATCGAGATTCTCGTACCTGGGTTTGGTTTCTCCCTTGGAGGGATGCAGGGCCTTGTCGCCCTCGTACCAGCTGTGCTTGACGTGCTCCTCGATCTGCCCCGTATCCACAGCTTCCACCTTGCCTAGATTGCGTTTGAAAATGGCGCCTCGGGGAAAGAGGAAGCTTTCCGGTTCCTTGTTGCTGTCCGGAAAATCACCGTAGACCAGGAAATTGGTGGTCCCCCCGATTTTCGCCCAGTCCTTGTAGAACCCGGCGATGGCCACCACGTCGGGGATGTAGACCCGGTTCACGAAGTCCATTGTCTCTTTCCAGAGGTACTGGAATTCGGCGATGCGATCCGGAGTCAAATCCGTGGCGCAGGTCACGCCGCCCACCACCAGGCTTTGAATGTGAGGGTTCTTGCCGCCGAATATGGCGTGCATGCGGGCGGTTCGCGCCTGCTGCCTGAGTGCTTCGAGGTAGTGGGAGACGGCAAGCAGGTTCACTTCGGAAGGCAGTTTATAAGCGGGATGTCCCCAGTAACCGTTGGCGAATATGCCGAGCTGTCCGCTGTCCACGAATTTTTTGAGTCGCGCCAGGACCATTTTGAAGTCGCTGACGCCGCTGCGGGGAGCCGGACTCACCTTCGCGGCCAGTTCCGCTGTCTTCTGGGGGCTGGCCTTCATGGCACTGATGATGTCCACCCAGTCCAGGGCATGGAGGTGGTAAAAGTGCACCATGTGATCGTGCAGGAACTGTGCGCCGAGGAGCAGATTGCGGATCAGCCGGGCGTTATCCGGAATCTCGATGCCGGCGGCGCTGTCGACGGCCCTCACCGAAGCCAGCCCATGAACATATGTGCACACGCCGCAGGCGCGCTGGGTGAAAAGGTAGGCATCCCTGGGGTCACGGCCTTTGAGCATCATCTCGATGCCTCGGAACAGGGTGGAACTGCTCCATGCGTTGCTCACCTTTCCGTTGGTGACCTCCACTTCTATTCGCAAATGACCCTCGATGCGTGTGATCGGGTCGATGACGAGTCGTTTTCCCATAACCGGTTCTCCTCACTTCCTGTGAAGGTTTGTGATCTGTCCCGCTGCACCGGCTTTCGGCAAGGGGTGACTAAAGCTCCTTGTAAAAGGGAGAGAATCTATCCCAGAAGTCGGGTTCGCTGCATCCGATGCACGGATGGCCGGCTTGAACGGGCCAGCTCGTCCCCTGGTTGAACTTGACGGTCGGGCAGTTGTTGTAGGTCTCGGGCCCCTTGCAGCCCACCTGGTAGAGGCAGTACCCTCTTTTCGCCTCATCAGATTCGAAGGATGTCACGAATTCACCCTGTTCAAAATGGGACCGCCGCTGACACTGATCGTGAATCGTCTTCCCGTAGGCAAACAGAGGACGGCCTTTCCCGTCGAGGTCGGGAAGCTTCCCGAAAAGCAGGTAATTGACCACCGTGCCCACGAAGTTTATCGGATTGGGCGGGCAGCCCGGAATGTTCACCGTGTTGATCCCGATGGCGTCCTTCACGGACTTGGCTCCCGTCGGATTGGGAGCCGCGGCGGGCAGCCCGCCGTAAGACGAGCATGTCCCAATGCAGATGGTGGCCAGCGCCTTGGGACACACCTCCTTCGCGATTTCCAGGAAGGTCTTGCCTCCGGCCATGCCGTAGACACCGTTGTCGGCGGTGGGAATGGCGCCGTCCACCACGCAGATGAATTTTCCCTGATATTTCGTGACGGTGTCGTGAAGAGACTTTTCGGCAGCCTCGCCGGAAGGCGCCATGATCGTTTCATGATAGTCCATGGAGATGATGTCGAGGAGAAGTTCGTCGATCCAGGGGTAGGTGGTCCTCAGAACGGACTCCGCACAACCCGTGCATTCCGCAAAAGCCAGCCAGACCACGGGGGGGCGCTGAGCACTTGCGATGGCCTCCGCGATCCGCGGTACGAACGAAGAAGACAGGCCCATGGTTGCGGAAAGAAGAGTGCAGAACTTCATGAAGTCTCTTCGCGAAACCCCCTTTTGCTCCAGACGGCGTTCGAAATCCTTTTCGTTTTGCATAATGAAACCTCCTGAAACCTGTGAACGTTCGTCAAACACGGATGCCGGCACACCTCGCCTGTGGGAAGAATAATCGAGGCATCACGTTGCCACACCGATCGGGCTGCGCACCCTCCGCCCGGAAACCGAACAGCTGTGCTGCGTTCCACCGGAGGGAACAACAATGCTCGATAGCAGCTGATGAGATCAGGTTTTACAGTGAGCGTGGGATCCGAAGGATCCATGCAGCAAAAAGTCGAGGCTTTATTGGAGAAACCAGCCTCGGGATCCTTTTCGCGGTGCTGCTCGCTCCCGCGGGACATACCCATCGAGAGCGGTTTCATGACCCCTGCAAGGGATCAATTCATATAATGACAGATAACACAAAAGAAAAGGTCATGCAATAAGTTAATTTTATTATGCTTTCGTAGTGGATACCTTGTGAAAACATTCCCGATTCCATGCATCATCTGTGCGTTCCGCCTGGCATTTTTGCACAAGCAGAATGGGGTTGCGTGCGCCGAACATTCCCGGATGGTTTGCGCCTGGGGGGACATCGAGGGATCTGTCCGGCACAGGTAAGAAATGCAGGCGGGGAAGACCGGATCAGCCGTTCACGGCTCCCGCCAGTTTTTCCAGGATCCTCTTGGGGACGGGGTAGGTATCTTTGGCCAGGTACAATTCGAGCAGCCGGGGATCGAATTCGATCTTTTCCGCCGCCTCGGGAATGGTAAAACCCTTTTGTTCCATTTTTTCAATGAGTTCCAGTTTTTTTGATTCCATATCACACTCTCCTGTCCGAGATGGGTTGGATGCTTACAATGAGAGTATGTACTCAATCCGGGGTGTGCCTTGCAAGTGTTTTCAGAAAATTCACCGGGAAGACCCGTGGGTGGAAGATTATCATCGAGACGTTCCGCAGGCGGGAGCAGAAAAAACCGGTTCATCCGGCAAACGCGTACCGGGACGGTTTCCGCACAAAGGTGGAATACCCTTGCAACACCGTCATTCGTCATCACGTCGTCATTCCCCTCCCCATCGTCATTCCCGCAAAAGGCGGGAATCCCATGGCCAAACACTTTCAAGAAATGGGAAAGAGCCTGGAGGATAAGGTGGATACAACATGGCAGTCCCGGGTGGAGACATCTTTATGGTGTGATTCGTGTTTAGACTGGATTCCCGCCTTCGAGAATGACGACGTGATGCCGAATGACGCCGTGATGCCATCGATCCATTCCGTGAAAAGCACCTCGTGCGTGAAAACATTGGATGCGTGAAAAGCACTCGAGGTACTCGTTTGCCGGATGAACCTGTTACCCCCGGTTAAGGTTGGCCCCATTGATCGCCGTGAATCGGACCCACTTCTCCGTTGTTGGGACGATTGAGTCGGCTCCGGTTTTTGAACCCACTTCGCATGATTGACGATCATCAACCGGT
>Ga0334889_1000547_pt1 | contig 57648 bp, 42 predicted proteins | sample GraSluR1_MG_2_FD_207222 | JGI IMG/M metagenome (GOLD analysis project Ga0334889, IMG submission 207222) | Sludge microbial communities from methane-producing bioreactor in Wageningen University, Netherlands - Granular Sludge_8_08-R1 | ecosystem: Engineered > Bioreactor > Anaerobic > Unclassified...
CGACTTCTATCGCCTGGACGCATCCATGGACATCGGCCCGGACCAGTTCTTCCTCATGGAATGGCGCCTGCGCGTGGACCAGGTCCCCGGATTGGAGGACCCCGGCATCAACATGACGTCGCTGGATCAGGCTATGCTCACCATCGTCTATTCGGCTGACCGCTTCTACATCCTTGACGAGCATATCTGGATCGACTTCGCCCCCGGCGTCTTCCACGAATACTCACTCAAGTCCTACGACCTGGTCACTTACACGCTCCACATTGACGGCGAACTCGCCCACACCGGCCAGTACACCCCCGCCGGCTGGGACTCCGGCGTGCAGTGGGGCGACTATGGCCAGAGCTCTAGAAGCCTGAGCACCTGGGATTATGTCCGGTTCGGGATCGTTCCCGAACCAACTGGCGCGCTGTTGGGGCTCGCAGCGCTGCTGGTCCTTCTTTCGAGCCCAGGAATTCGGAGGTAGTGCTATGAGATCGGTAATTGGATGTGTGGTACTTGTGGTGGTTGGGTTGGCTTGCTCAGCACCCGGATACGGCCAAGTCGTCGTCCGGGAGTACAGCGGTTATCAACTTAATCGCGACTACGTGGTGGCTGGCACGTCGGAGATCACGATCCTGCGGCCGTGGGACCCGCAGATCGGGCCGTACGATTTCGACTGCTACAACGTTCTCACCGGCGCGCCGGCGGAGATTCAGCGTATTACGGCTGACCCGTACATCGGCCCCGTCCACGTCAAGGTCACGCCGCACGAAGGCCGCCCCTACGGCGCGACGAACATCAAGTGGTTCAACCTCGCCGTGCCGGGCGTAACCGGCCGAATCGTCGAGATCAACATCAGCGGCGATCTCAGCACCGACGGCCCCACGGCGGCCGCCAGCGCCGGCACCCTCTACGTCGGCGGCAACCTCGGCTCCTACGGCCTCAACATCTCCGGCCACGCCGGCGACATCACCCTCAACGGCGCCGGCCCACACACCGGCAGTATCACCCTCGGCGGCGCCCCTCCGGATACATACGCCAGCCAACTCTACCTGGGCGGCTCAATGGCGAGTACCGCCGAGATCTTCATCGGTCCCTACCTGACCGGCCGCGTGGCTATCATGGGCGACTCCTGGAACATCCAGACGCGCTCGCTTCTGGCAGGCAGCGAGCTCTACGTTGCGGGCGACTTCCTGGGCACGTTCAACCAGGCGCGTTACGCCGCGACAGTTGCCGGTACGATCCAGGTCGACGGTGATGTGGCGTACGACGGCTGCCTAACCTGCGGCGACATTGCCGGCGCAGTCTCTGTCGCCGGCTCACTCCACGGCCAAATAGGTGTCATCAACTGGGTGTCCGGCGCATTAACCATAGATGGCGATGTCGCGGCGACCGGCGCAGTTGGAGCCGACTCCGTGCCGGGCGACTTGATTCTGGGCGGCAATCTTGCTGGGCAGATCAACATAGGCGATGGTGGTGTGACTGGTACCGTTGAAATCGCCGGCGACATGTTGGGCAGTATCAGCGTCGACGGCGACATCTACCAGGGCGGCACACTCGAAATCGCCGGCGACATGTCCGGTGGCATCTGGATTCCCGGCGACATTGCTCAGACCGGGACACTTCTCATCGGTGGCCCGCTAACCTCCATGACCGGTACCCTTGACTGCGGCGATGTGTTCGGCCACGTGGAAGTCGGCAGCGTCCTGACCGGCACCATCACCACCGCCGCCCTGTACGAGGATGCTCACTTCGCCGTGGCCGCCATCGGTTACGGCGGGTCCCTGGAAATCGACGGTGACCTGGCTGGTCAAGTCATCCTTGGCGCGATCATGGACAACGGCTACATGGAGGTCGCTGACGACGTGACCGGCAGGATCGCCCTCGCGGGTGACCTCGAGGGTCGGCTCCATCTCTACGGCGACCTCGGCGACGCCCTCGGCGAGAAAGAGGGCTTCATCTTGGTCAACGGCTCGTTCGTTGAGGAGGCCGACGTTGTCGTCGTATACGGGCAGATGCTCGGCCGCTCCTGCATCAGCATCGATTACGACGGCTACCACGAAGATGACTCCTGGGAGTCCGGCGCCTCGGTATCCGTGAACGGCCAGGGCTACTCCGGCAACAGCCCCGCCGCGCGCATATACGAGATCACCTGCCTGGTCGGCGACGTCAACAACGACGGCCTGTTGAATGCTTTTGACGTAGACCCCTTCGTTCTGGCACTCATGAACGACGGTGCCGACTACGCGGCGGCCTACCCCGGCCTGGCCGGCAGCCGCTGGTATCACGCCGACCTGAACTGTGACGGTCTCGTCAATTCGTTTGATCTTGATCCATTCGTCCTGAAGTTGACCAACCCCAGCGCTTGGTACGCGCTCTACAGTTGCGAATCGCAGGATTGTGCCCCGGGCCGGGATTTCCTGGCGGGCGCGCCCGCCGATGCCGAATCGGTTGCGGCTATGTTCGTCGAGACTCTGGCTCCTGATCGGCTCGCGTTCATCATCTCCGTGGCCGAGGAGTTGACGGATGAAATGGCGGAGACCTCGCGCGGCGAGTTCTGGGCCGAGGTGCTGCGCTATCTGCAGGAGGAGTAGTCGTCGTGGGCAAACGCGACAGACCGCCCGGCCGCCGCTGCTGAGCCAGCGGCCACGCCAGTAACGGTTCTCCGCGTTCCAAGCCCTCGACAAACACCGCGGGCGCTCGCGGCATTGCTGTCGCGAGCGCCCACTCGCTTTTTGGGAGGCAGCGCCGCAGCGCCACTCCCAGCTTGAGTGTAATCAGAATCGACCAATACGATCAATTACTAAAGGCGCAGGCCGCACGCGCCTGCCCTGTTCCACACGCACTGCGCAGCCGTGTTCACGCGTTGCGAGCCACTGCCAGCGCATCAACAGCAGCCCGCCGGGTTATTACCGGGCGTACATCGCCCTAAACATGCGGGACGCCAATACACCACCAACTTCGTTCTTCAGAACCCGCCAATCACCCGGTGAAATCCGCCAGCCACAAACAATCCCGCCCCAACTCTTCGACCCCACCCCATTCACGCGCCATATATCAAGTGCTCACGCAGTGCCCGGAACGCCTTGGCGAACCTGTCGGCCCCAGCGCCTAACCGCGCCGGATAAGCTGACCGTCCCGTGACACGTGCGATTGACGCAGCGCTACTCGCCGTACGCCTCAGAAGCGCCGTGCCCCGTCTCGCCGACCGCGCCCACGAGACCCGTTCGGCTGCTAACAGCCGAATCAACATGCAACAGTTCTCCCCCTATGCGCCTGGTCATGCTCGGGCGCAGGCCCGTAGTCCGATAAGGCCGCAGCACGTTTCAGGAAGCCACTCCGGGGACCCGATAAGGTGAGGCGGTAGGGCGTCGCCGGCGCCGAAATTGCGCGGACGGACGGAGCGTGACCGCACCAGTTGATCGCAAAATCATGGCGGCCGAGGCTCTGAGCAGCCTGCTGCAGGCCGCTCGGGCTGCGGGCAAGACGGTCGTGCAATGCCACGGGTGTTTCGACATCGTGCACCCGGGGCACGTGCGCTACTTGCGCTTCGCGCGGGAGTTGGGGGATATTCTGGTCGTGTCGCTGACCGGCGACGCCGGCGTGGATAAGGGCGCCGAACGGCCGTACATCCCGCAGGAGTTGCGGGCGGAAAACCTGGCGGCGCTGGAGTTCGTAGACTGGGTAGTGATTGACCCACACCCGACGGCGGCGGAGGTGCTCGAGTGCCTGCGGCCGGATGTGTACGTGAAGGGGCGCGAATACGCCCGGGCCAGCGACCCGCGTTTTGTGCGCGAGCGGGAGATTGTGGAGCGGCACGGGGGGCGCGTGGTCTTTCACAGCGGCGATGTCGTGTTCAGCTCGACGCGCCTGCTCGAGAGCATGGTCCGCGACGAGGCGTTGGATGAGGATCGCCTGCGGGCGTTGTGCGAGCGCAGCGGGATTGACGCGGCCGCAATGCACCAGGTGGTGGAGCGTTTTCCGAAGCTGCGGGTGGTGATTGTCGGCGACCTGATTCGCGAGCGGTACGTGTTCTGCGACGCCGGCGCGGTGGCGCAGGACGCGCCGGTCATGTCGCTGCGGCGGCTGGGGGAGCGCGAGTACTGGGGCGGCGCGGTCGCCGTGGCGCGGCAGGTGCAGGCCCTGGGAGCGACGCCGTGTGTGCTGACGGCAAGTGGAAGGAACGCGGCGGCGCGGCGGGTGGCCGAGCGCTTCGCCGAGTTGCAGATTGCCGGCGAGCTGCTGCGTTACCGGCCGGCGGTTGTGCGGCGCACGACGTTCGTGGCGGATGATGAGAAGCTGTTTGAGCTGACCGAGGGCGAGTCGTCGCCGCTGGATTCCTCGGCCGAACGGCGGGTGCTGGAGCTGCTGGCGGAACGGCTGGCGGATGCCGACTTGCTGATCTGGTGTGACCACGGCTTCGGCATGTTGACATCCGGATTGGTGCGGGCGGCGGGGGCGCTGGCCCAGGCGCGGGGCGTCCGGGTGGCGGGCTACGCCTCCGGACAGCGCAGCCAGTTAAGCGCGCTGGAGCAGACGGACTTGCTGACGACCACGGAGCGGAGTCTGCGGGAGGCGATGCACGACATGAGCTCGGGCCTGCCGGCCGTGGTGTGGAACCTGCTGCGGAGCACGCGCGGCCGGGCGGCGATTGTGTCCTTGCGCAAGCGCGGGCTGATGGGCTTCGACGGCGGACCGGCGCACCACGCCGGCGGCAACGGCAGCGGTGAACCGGGGGCGCTGTCGGAACGGCTCAAGAGCGAGTTCGTGCCGTCGGTGGCGCGGCACTACGTGGATTGGCTGGGGGCGGAAGCGGCGGTGATCACGGCGGCGGCCCTGACGCTGGCGGCGGGCGGTTCGCTGCCGCTGGCGACATACGCGGCCGCCAGTGCGGAGACGCTGGCGGTCAGCCGGCCCGGCGGTCAGCCGGTCGCGGCGGCCGAACTGGCGGCCTGGTTCCACAACCGTCCGGAGTTGCGGCCGCAGAACCGGTTTCTGCCGGACTCGGCCCGGCTCAGCGATATCGCCATGTTGGCCCCGCCGCTGGCGACGGGAGCAGCGCATGGCTGAAGTGCGACCGGAAGATGTGAGTCTGTACATACCGGCGCGCAATTCGGCGCGGACGCTGGCCGCGGCCGTGGCCGGGGCGCTGACGCAGCGCGTTGCTCCGGCCGAGCTATTCCTCGTTATCGATATGCGCTCCAGCGACGAGACGGCAGAGATAGCGCGGCGCACCGGCGTGCGCATCATCGAGCAGCACGAGCGAGGCCTGGGGCATGCGCGCAACCTGGCGATTGCGAGTTGCCGGACGCGCTGGCTGGCGTCGTGCGATGCCGACGTGGTGATCGAACCGACCTGGCTGGAGTGGCTGCTGGCGCGGTGCGGCGACGACGTGGCCGCGGTCGGCGGCGGCACGCACGAGCGGCTGATCACGCCGGCGGACCGCTGGCGCGCGGTGAACATGCCGCACAACTGGGGGCCGCTCTCGTTCGACAACCCGTTCATGCTAGTAAGCGAGATGGTGGCGGACGTGCGGGCGTTGCGCGGCGTGGGCGGCTACCGGGCCGATCTTAGCTACTGGGAAGATTCCGACCTGTGCCAGCGGCTGCGGCACGCGGGCTACACGCTGCGCTACGAGCCGGGCGCAGTGGCGTACCACGACCGGCGCGACAGCGTTGAGTCCGTGCTGAACCTGCGTTGGGTGTACTCGGCCCATCGGCAGCGCACGCGGCTCGAGACGTTGCCGGGCCTGGTTAGCAAGCTGGCCATCAACCGCGGTTACTGCATCCAGAGTCTCTCGCAGACGCTGCACAGCGACCACGCCGATGTGTGCGCGATCTCGGTGCTGCTGTGGTTTCATCATGCGCGGTCTGACCTGCGGGCAGCCTTGGAGCCGCTGCCGCTTCTGGAGGAGGGGGCCCGCAGCGCCTGCCTTCGCCGGCTTGATGACGTGCTCGGCGGCTGCCTGATGGGCCCGTGGGAGCGGTTTCGGGATGGGCTGCGGCGGCTGCTGCCGACATCTGGTCGCGGCGCGGGGCAGGGGGGAGCGCTGGCCGACATGCCGGGTTTCGTCCAGTATCTGGAGGCCGCCCGGAACGCCACGACATGCTTGCTGGGCGAGATTCCCGAGAGCGTTGCCGCCGCGGTCGTGCAGTCCGTTGAGGGGCTGGCGGCGGGGCAGGGTACCTGGCCGTTTGCCCGGCCGGCGTTGCGCGTGTCGGCTGCTGATGAGCAGGTACTGGCGGACTCTCCGCGTACGCCGGCATGGCGCTGGGGCGAGTTGGCTGAAACGCTGGCAACGGCGTGCGGTCTGGAACCGGACGATGAAACGGTTCAGGTTATTGGGCCGAGCCTGGCAGGCGAACGGCCGGGGGCCGACAGGGGGGCGGACGCGCCGGGCGGGCTGGTCCTGATTCCGCACGTGGAAGCGCACAGTGATCCCTTGGGCGCGATTCGCGCGGCGCTGGAGCGGGCCGAGACGGCGGTGCTGGCCTATCAGCCGCCGGCCGGCTTCATTCCGGCGGTGCCCATTCTCACGGCCCGGGACTTGGCCGCGTGCTGTGCGCAGGCGGGCTGGGCGATACGGCATTTCCATACCGAGGCCGGGCTCACGCGTCTGATCGTGACGCGGACGCCGGCAGCCGACAGGCAGGCCAATAGTTCTCACACGAGCGTTTTGCAGCCCGTCTGAGAATTTCCTTTTGCCAGTCCGGGGCGACCTGCATATACTGCGAATCGGCTATTCCAGAGCGGTCTGAACGCATCGAAGAAGCATTGAACCGCTGGTTGTGCGCCATGGTGGGCGGCGGCCAGGTTCGGGCAACGCCGGTGGGTTTGCCCGGGCTCGAAGTCTTTCCACAAGGCGAAGACGAGGGAGCGAGCGCCGCAGGAGTCGCACTCCGATGAGCATCAAGCTGGCGTGCATTGGTGGTCGCGCTGCGTATGACCTGGTTCGGCAGGGGGCTTTTGTTGCCAACCGTCTCGGGCCGCGACCAACCCCCTTCGGCGAGTCGCAACCGATCTACCGCTGCACCGCACCGGCCGGCGAGTACCTGCTGCTCTGCCGGCACGGCGAAGCCGGGTACGAGGTCACGCCCAACCTCATCAACTACCGCGCCAATGTCTATGCCCTCAAGGACTTGGGCGTGGAAGCCGTCGTGTCGTGGAGCGAGACGCGCGCGATCAGCCACAACTTCAAGATCGGGCAGTTCGTCATCGTTGACGACCTGGTGGACGAGACGGTCTCGCGGCCGCGTACGTTCTTTGATAACAAGGAGTTAGGGCACATTCGCCACTGGCCCGTGTTCTGTCAGACGCTGCGGAAGGCGTTTGTGACCGCGCTCGCGGAGGAGGGGTTGGAATTCTCCGACCGTGGTGTGTACGTCTGCATCGAAGGCCCGCGCCAGGAGACGCCGGCCGAAGCCCGCAAGTACGAGAGTTATGGTGGTGAGCTTATCGGCCAGACGCTGGCGCCGGAGGTCTTCCTGGCCAAGGAGCTGCAGATGAACTACGCCGGCCTGTGCTTCGTGGTGCGCTACGCCGAGACCGGCACGCCGTATCCGGCCTTCGAGTCCGGGCGCGTGCTGAGCGAGGGGGCGTTGGAGCAGCGTGCCAACGCGGCGGTGAAGCGCGTGCCGGGCGTGATGAACCGCGTGTACGACGTGCTTGGGCGGCAGCCGGCGGCGGTGACGGAGCTGGCGGCTGCCAAGTGCGCGCCGCCGAACGGCGCCCGCAACGGCAACTGGCGGGAGTGGTTTGAGAACATGATCAGCCGGCCGCAGGCAGGGAGCCCGATATCGTGATTCTGCGGGCGGCGTGGGTGGCGCCCGGGGGCGCGGCGCCCATACGGGACGGCTACGTCCGGGTGGCCGCGGGCCGCGTCGCGGAGGTGGGATCGTTCGGGGCGGGGTTGGACGCGGCGGATGGAATCCAGGATCTGGGCCAGGCGGTGCTGCTGCCGGGGCTGGTTAATCCGCACACGCATCTTGAGTTGACGGCTTACACGGGTTGCCTTCCGCCGGCGCCGCTGTGGGACTGGCTGCTGGCGCTCGTGCAGTTGCGGCGGGAGCCGGGGCGGGTGGAGCGCGAGCGGCAGGGGGTGCACGACGGGGCCTGGCAGTCGCTGCGAGCGGGGGTTACGTGTGTGGGCGACATCTCCCGCGAGAACGTCGCGTGGCAGGTGCTCAAAGACATCCCGATTCGCAAGGTGTGCTACGCGGAACTGCTGACGCTGGCGGACTTGCCGCCGCGCGATCCGGCCGAGTTGCGGGCCGCGGTGACGGAGATCCGGGAGGATGAACTGCTGACCGCCGGCGTAACGCCACACACGCCCTACACGGTTCCGGGAGTGCAGATTCGCGCCGCCATTGAGCTGGCCGGCGAGCTTCAGCGCCCCTGGTGTACCCATTGGGCCGAGACGCCGGAGGAAGTCGCCTTTCTGGCCGGCGAAGTCGGGGCGCTGCCGCTTTTCATGCAGAAACTGCTGGATCACTGCCGCGTGCAGTCGCCGAAGATGACGCCTGGCGAGTATCTGGAGCAATGTGCCCGAGGATTGCCGCCGGGTTCGCTGGCGCACGTGAACTACATCGCGGACGATGACCTCCCGCGGCTGGCCGGGGCCGGGCACACGGTGGCGTATTGCCCCCGCTCGCACCACTTCTTCGGGCATCGGTCGCACCCGTTCCGGCGGTTGCAGGCGGCGGGCATACCCGTGACGATCGGGACGGACAGCGCCGCCAGCAACGAGAACCTGTCGGTGCTGGAAGAACTGCGGTTCGTGCGCCGGCACATCGCGGAGCCGCCGACGGCCGCCGAGTTGCTTGAAATGGCGACCAGCACGGCGGCCGCAGCGCTCGGGCTGGCCGAGGTCATCGGGACGCTGGAGGTTGGCAAGGCGGCCGACCTGGCGGCGTTTCCCTGCCCGGCGGACGTCGCGGATCCGCTGGCCGCGCTGATCGATGCGGCCCCGGCGCCGCTGGGCGTCTGGGTTGCCGGTCGGCAAGTCGTGTGAAGTCGGCGGGGTTACAAGCCGCGCTGCGTGACGAGGTAGACCGCGAAGCTGCCCAGCCAGTGGCCGCCCTCGTACTGCTGATCCGCAATGGCCGCGAGGCCCGCCGCACGGTGTGCCTGGGCAGCCGCGCGGAGCGCCGGCAGGCGTGCATCGGGCGCGGGCAGGCCGGCAATGATGCCCTCCAGCATCCAGGCCCGCGAGAGGTTGAGCCCGTCGAGGTGCACTAGATGGCCGTCGGAGCGGTCAGTGACGACCGCCGGCACGAGCCAGTCGGGTTGATTGGCGCCGGTCAGCGTGGGCAGGAAGCCGCTTAGCCAGGCCGCAAACTCGCCCGGAGCCAGAATGCGGCGCAGCAGGTCGGCCTCGGCGAGGATGGGCGACAGAAAGGCCTGTCCGTCCGGCTCGAAGGCCAGGTTGGCGCTGCGATCCCAGAAGTAGTACTTGCGGGCCCGTTCGGCGACCAGCGCGGCCATTTCGGTGTCGCCGCAGGTGCGGGCCCAGTCGAGGACGAGGCCCAGGGCGAAGGCGGTCTGGCTGTGCTCGCCGGTGCGGACGGGGTGCGACAGCTTGGGCAGCCAGCTCTTGAGGCGCTCGGCTGCTTCGCGTTCGAGGGGTGCGAGCGTCTGGGCCCAGGTGCGGGCGTCGGGATCGTCCCATTCGTGCAGCTCGGCCGAAAGTTGCAGGAACCACGCGAGCCCGTACGGCCGCTCGAAGGTGCTGCGGCCCGGGGCGCGCAGGTAGGCCAGCTCGGCCGCGACCTTCTCGGGCGTGAAGCTCGCGGCCAGGGCCGCGCGGGCCTCGGGTGCGAAGGGGGCGTCGGGATATCTGCGGCAGAGTCGCACCAGTAGCCAGTGGCCGTGCACCGCCGAATGCCAGTCGAAGCAGCCGTGGAAGACGGGCGTGAGGTCGCGCGGTGGGCGGACGTCGTCGTCCGAGCTGAGCGCGTGCGCGATCTTGTTGGGGTATTCGCGGTGGACGCAATCCAGGGCAAGCCGCGCGAAGCGCGCGACGGCGTTGGCGTCGAGAGTTTCCTTCGGCTGGGCCGCGGCAGCGGCGGCGGTGAGTGCGATCAGCAGAAGAGCGGGAAAGTGACGCATGACGGACCTCCGGGATTGCCGAGTCAAGCCGCGCGAGCGCCAGGACACGGGCGGAACTCAGCGCGTCGGGCGCTGTCTGGCAGTCACCGTGGGCCACCCGCCAGGACGGGCATGCGCAGGGCTGGCGCTACTGCGCCGGCGCCAGCTTGGCGCGCTCGGTCTCAATGTTGGCGATCAGCTTGTCGTACGCGTCGATGAACGCCTGCACACCCTGGTCAAGCAGGCAGGCCGTGACCCAGTCCATATCGACTTTCAGCGCTGCCAGCTCATTCATAATGACTTGGGCGTGCGCCACGTTGTCCTCGATCGTGTTCGCCACCACGCCGTGATCCACGAGCGCGTTGAGCGTGGCCAGCGGCACCGTGTTAACGGTGTAACGGCCGATGAGGGGATCTACGTACTTCGTGTCGGGGTAGGCTGGGTTCTTGGTGCTGGTGCTGGCCCACAGGGGGCGCTGCGGACGGGCGCCCTGCACGCGCGGCTCCTCGAACTGCTCGCTCTCGAAGATGGCCTTGAAGCGCGCGTAGGCCAGCTTGGCGTTGGCTACCGCCGCCTGGCCAAGCAGCGCCTCTAGGTGCACTTCCTTGCCATGCTCCACGCGATGTTGCAGCACGTCGTCCGTCAGCGTGTCCACGCGGCTGACGAAGAACGAGGCCACCGACGAGACCAGCCCCAGCGGCCGCCCGGTCTTGACGTACTGCCGCAGCCCCTCCAGGTAGGCGGCCGCCACCCGCTCGTACATGCCGATCGCAAAGATCAGCGTCGCGTTGACGTTGATGCCTTCGCCGATGAGCGTCGCGATGGCCGGCAGGCCGGCCTCCGTGGCCGGCACCTTGATCATCACGTTGGGGCGGCCGATGGCGGCGAACAGCCGGCGGGCTTCGGCGACCGTGCCGTCCGTATCGTGCGCCAGGTGCGGGTTGACCTCGATGCTGACGAAGCCGTCGCGGCCGTGCGTTTCATTGTAGACCGACCGGAGAACATCGGCCGCGTCCGTGATGTCGCGCAGCACCAGCGCCTCGTAGATCTGCTCCGCGGTCTTTCGCTCACGGGCGAGCCGGCCGATTTCGTCGTCGTAGTCCGTGCCGCTCGTGATGGCGCTGTTGAAGATGGACGGATTGGACGTCACACCCGTGACGCCCTGGTCCACCAGGTTCTGCAAACGGCCGGAAGTGAGCAGGTCGCGGCTGATGAAGTCCAGCCAGATCGATTGCCCCAATGCGGCCAGTTGTCGTAGTCGGTTGATCATGAGCACACGTTCCTGTTGAGCGCGAGAGCTCTGTGCAATCCCGCAGTCGGCCGCGCCACGCCGCACGGGCCCAGCCGGAGCGGGAAGTCTAAACGACGGCCGGCCCGCACGCCACAGGATCCCGCTCGCAGCCCGCAGCGTGTGCAGGCGGTTTACGGTGGCTCGGGCGGCGGGTCGAGCAGGTCGGCCAGCTCCTCGGTGCGGCGGGTTGAGAACATGTCCACCAGATAGATCTGCCCGCCCGTTACCGGGGCGGTGATCGGCAGGACGCCGGCCAGCTCGTCGTTGACGAGCACGGCCAGCCAGACGCCGACCTGGACATCGAGAAGGTCGATTAGCGGACCAAGCTGCTGGGTACTCTGCTTGGTGCGCTGGTAGTTTGCCGCGGTGAGGTAGTAGAGGCGCTCGGTTCCGACGGGGGTGAGCGAGATTTGCAGCAGGGGACGGCGCTCGCTGCGCAGGGCCCGGACGGCCGCGATGTCGGTCTGGTCAAGCTCGACCAGCGGGGCCACGTACATCTGCCGGCCATCCTTGGTCTTCATCTCACGGAGGCCGTCCTGCGGCTCGTCGTAGGCCAGGTGGAAGGTGATGCTGACGCGCTCGCGTCGATCGTCCGGGCGATTGGCCGGGCCGGTTTGACTGGCGCAGCCGGTGCAGATGCCCACCAGCCATAGCATGGTGAGCAGCGTTGGCAGGGCTACGGCGCGCGTCATGGTTCGCCCTCCGCCTGGCGCAGCAGCTTGTCGAGTTCCGCGAGGGCGGCCGCGCGTGTATGGAGGGTCTCGTCGAGCTGGCGTGTGTATAGGGCGTCGAGGACGCGCCGGTAGATGGGACCGGCTGGGACGCCGCGGGCGGCCAGGTCATCGCCGGTGACGAGCGGCGGGGGGCTGACGGTTCCCGGCAACACGGTGGCCAAGCGGGCGTCGAGGGCGGCGGTGCGGGCCGCGCCGTCGGCCAGTGCGGCGTGGCGGGCGGCGGCTAGTTGCCTCAGCATCCCGAACGCGCGGTGAGCCATGAGGCGCTTCACGTCGGCCAGGCTGATGGCGTCAGGATCGTCGAGGTCGGCCTGGTGCGTCACCAGCCAGGCCACGTTTTCCCGCTGGGCGTTGGCGAATGTCAGCGCCCGGGCGATTTCCTGGACCTCGGTCGCCGAGCGATCGGCCACCAGTGTGGCGAACGCCAGCTCGAAAGGTGGATCGTCGGGCAAGTGTGCCAGCAGGGCATCGGCCGCCGTGATCTGCTCCGGCCGCCACTCGGGCCCGGTCCAGAGAAACGGCAGCAGTCCGGTCTCGACCAGCAGGGCGAGCGCGCGCCGGCGGTTGGCATGGGACAGCATCTTCTCGAGCTCCTCGCGGACGCGCTCGGGTGCCACGGTCGGCAGCCGGGCGGCGTTGGCCCATATGGCGGCCTGCGTAAGCGGTTCGATCTGGAAGTCCAGCCGGGCGGCAAAACGCACGGCCCGCAGCAGGCGCAGATGGTCTTCCGCGAAGCGGGCGGCGGGCTCGCCGATGGCGCGGATGACGCCGGCCTCCAGGTCCGCCCGCCCGCCAACGTAGTCCGTGACCACCCCGGCCAGCGGATCAAGGAACAGGCCGTTGACGGTGAAGTCGCGGCGTAGGGCATCCTCGCGGGCGCTCGAAAACCGCACTACCGCCGGGTGGCGCCCGTCCAGGTAGGGACCGTCGGCGCGAAATGTCGCCACCTCGACCCAGCGCCGGCGCTTGCGGACCAGCACTACGCCGAACTGTGCGCCCACCAGCCGGGTGGCGCGAAACAGGCCGCGCACACGGGGCGGTGTGGCGTCGGTGGCGACGTCGTAGTCGCTGGGTGCGTGGCCGAGTAGAAGATCGCGGACGCAGCCGCCGGCCAAGAGGGCGGTATGTCCGGCCGCCGCGAGTTCGCGCACGATGGCCACGGCGGCATCCGCGGTCGGCGGCAACTCAACAGACAAAGGAAACGAGGCTTCCATGGCCGACATGATACCAATGCGGGCGGGTTTGCGTGGCGCCTGGTCGGCGTGTGTCCGGCTGGTTGGTCAGGCGTGTGCGCCTAGCTGCCGCCCCACCAGCGCCGCTTGGGTTTGCTCTCGCCGGCTTTGTTCGCCTCGCCTTGCTCGCGTTGGATGCGGGCCAGTAATTCCGTGTCCGGCACGCGACCGCCGGTCAGCCGGCGCATGACGCGCAGCTTCTGGCAGATCTCCGGGTCGAGCTTGGACTCGTCGATTTGCGGGCCGGCTGCGGCGGGCGGTTGCTTCTGGGGGGGCTCTCGTTTCTGGGTGGGCTTCTGGGCGCGCGGCGGAGGCGCGGGCGCGTCGCCGTCATTCTTGAGTGGCACGCGGCCGCGTTGCGGGAGTACCGGCACCTCGACAACCTGGGGCGCTGGTTCGGGCGGCGGCTCGCTGGGCGAGGCGCCCACGTCCGGCTCCGGCACAACAGCCGCGGGCGCACTGACTTCGGGAGACTCCAAGTCGGGCGCGGGATCAGCGTCCGCGCTGGCTGTCGGGTCCGCGAGGTTGTGGGTTTCCTCTGTGTCGATCTCCGCCAACTCGGCCGACATATGCTCGTCCGTGTCGGGCGGATCGTCCTCGGCGGGCTCGTCCGGCCCGCACGCGAGGGCGCTTGGCCCCAGCTCGTGAGTTGCGTCCTGGTCGGCGGTTTCCTGGGGCGGGGGGGTAGATGACGACGCAGGTGCCCCGTGCCCGGCGAGCGGCGACGCGGCGGCGATGTGCGCCGGTTCATCTGAGAGCGTCTGCGAGAAGCTCTGGAACGCGGCCTGGAACCGCTTCAAGGCCTCGGCGCGGGCTGCCAAGTCATGAGCCAGTCCGTCGAGAGCGGCCTGCCGCTCAGCCAGCTCACGTTCTTTCGCCGTGCTGCTCTGGCGCGCCTGATCCAACTCGGCCTGTTGCGCGCTGAGCTGTTGCTCGCGTTGCGCTAGTTCTTCCTGTCGCACCGCCAACTCAGTCTCGCACTCCTCCAGGTATGACTGCTGTTCGGTGATCACGCCAGTTTGTTGGGCGAGTTCCGCTTCACGCTGGGCCAATCCCTGCTCGCGCTGGTCGATCTGCGCGGCGCGGTCGGCAAGTTCGGCCGATTGCTGCTCGGCTTCCTCGTGACGTTTCTCGAAGTCCTCCGCCGCGCCTGCCAGGCGTGTCCGCTCCGCATCCAGCTCAGCGCGGGCCTGGTCGAGCTGCGCATGCTCCTCGGCAAACCCCGCGCGTTGTTGCTCGAACTCCTGGCGCTCCGCGACCAGCCGTGCAATCTGCTCCTCAAGTTGCGTCCGTTGCTCGACCAGTTCGGCGGCGTGCGCGGCCACGTCCTGCTGCTGCCGCGCGACCTCCTGTCGGGATTCCTCCAGCTTCGCGCGCTGCGCCTCAATATCCGTCCGCTCGGCGCGCAGTTGCTCCTCGGCGGCGCCGGCGTGCTGTTCACGCTCGGCGAGCTGTGCGCGCTGCTCTTCGAGCTCGGCATGTCGCGCTGCCAGCGCCTGCTGATGCTCGGTCAGTTCGGCGTCCCGCTCGGCGAAGGCCGCTTCGCGGCGGCCGAGTTCGGCCTCGCGGTGGGCCAGCGCGCTCGCGCGGCGGGCCAACTCGGCGTCTGCGCGTGTCAGGTCAGCCAGCCGCTCCTGTAGCAGCGTCTGTAACTCGGTGAACTGCGTCGTCAGGTCGGCAAACTGGCCGGAGGCCGACGTCACGGCGCTCGTGATGTCGCCGGGCGAGCCCACAACATCGCCCTGGGATGCCGAGTCGGCCTTGGTCTGGCGGTCTTTGGCCATGCGAGCGGTCTTTCCGGCGGGCGCGTGTAATGTCGCCAGCCAGCCTGCGGCGACAGCCGCACCGCCGCCAACCAGGCCGGGGTACACCTATTCCGGCCCGCGTTCGCGCGGGGATGGCGCGGAGAGCGCGGACTGTCACTATCTTGAATCGCGGTGAATGGTGGCCGACTTGATTGGATTCTGTTGCCGGTCGCGGGCGTGGCGGGGAGCAGGCGGTTGAGGTCCGGAAACTGGGGGTCTAGGCGGCTGCCACGCGCGTTCACGGGTTGCGAATCTGGCTCGGCGGGTCTGGACGGCTGCTTGGCCGGCCACGATAATCCTCTCCCCGCCGGTCGGGAAGCGGTCCATAAAGCCCGCCGCGAGTTTGTGTTATCGGCGGCGTGGCGGAACGCCCCGTGTGAACGCCGGCACTACCCCCAATGGACGTGGACAAGATGGATGCACGCCCTGAAAGCAGGTCAGTCGGCGGCCCGGCCGCCAACGCCGGCCTGCCGTTCGACAGTCAAGCGCCCGGCGATATCCCCAGCGCCGCCTTCCGCGAGAACCTGCATAGGGTTGCTGACATGGTGGCCGACTACCTCGAAACCGTGCATGAACGCCCCGTGCTACCGAGGATCAAGCCGGGCGATGTGCGCGGCGCGCTGTCGGCCGAGCCACCGGTGGAACCCGAGCCGCTCGAGCGGATACTGGCGGACTACCAGGCGCTGATCGAGCCGAACACGACCCATTGGAACCACCCCGGCTTCATGGCTTACTTTGCCGTAACCGGTTCCGGGCCGGGCATTCTGGGAGAACTCCTTTCGGCCGGGCTGAACGTCAACGCCATGCTCTGGCGGACCGGTCCGGCCCAGACCGAGCTGGAAGAGCACGTTTGCGACTGGCTGCGCCAGATGATGGGCCTGCCGGCGGAATTCCGCGGGCACATCAACGATACGGCGTCGATGAGCTCGATGTTGGCACTGGCGGCGGCGCGGCAGCGGGTGCGCGAGTATGACATACGCCACCTGGGCATGGCTGGCCGGTCGGATCTCCCGACGTTGACGATTTACGCCAGCGACCAGGCGCATTCGTCGATCGGGAAGGCGGCGATTGCCCTGGGCATCGGGCTCAACAACCTGCGCACGATTCCATCGGACGACAAGTTCCGGATGGATTGCGCTGCCCTGGCGGCGGCGATTGAGGCCGACCGGGCCGCCGGCCGCCGACCGCTGGCCGTGGTTGCCACGGTCGGCACGACCTCCACGACCAGCATCGATCCGGTATCGGAAGTGGCGGACATCTGCCGGCGGTCCGGGCTGTGGTTGCACGTGGACGGCGCGTATGCCGGGGTAGCGTCGATTTGTCCGGAGCTGCGCGCGGCGATGCCCGGGCTGGAGCGTGCCGACTCGATCGTGACCAACCCGCACAAGTGGCTGTTCGTGCCGGTGGACTGCTCAGTGTTGCTATTGCGCGATCCCGATGTGCTGAGAGAAGCGTTCTCGCTGATTCCGCATTACCTGAGCACGACGGAGAGCGGCGTCACCAACCTGATGGACTACGGCGTGCAGCTTGGGCGGCGCTTCCGAGCGTTGAAGCTGTGGATGGTGATCCGGGCCTTCGGGGTCGCGGGGTTGCGCGACCGGATTCGCTATCACTGCGGCCTGGCGCGCGAGTTCGCCGGATGGGTGGCGGAGGAGCCGGGGTTCGAGCTGTTCGCCCCCGTGCCGTTCTCGACGGTATGCTTTCGCGCGACGCCTGATCTGCCGCTGGCTGAGCAGGACGCCTTCAACGAGCGGCTGCTGGCGAAGGTGAACACGGCCGGGCCGGTGCTGATATCGCACACGCAGTTGCGGGAGCGCTACGTCATGCGGCTGACGGTGGGGAACTTGCGCACGCGGCGGGAACACGTCGAGCGCGCCTGGGAGCTGATACGCGCCGCCCGGCAGGCGTTGCAGCCATAGCGGCAGTGTGCCGGGCCGGCGCGGCGCCGGCAGGGGTGTCAGGTTAGGTTCCGGCGGTACCAGTCGAGTGAGCGCTCCAGCCCTTCCGCGAAGAAGATGCGGGGCTCGTAGCGGATAACGCGCCGGGCTTCGTCGAGGGCGGCCAGGCTGTGGCGGACGTCGCCGACGCGGGGCGGCTGATACTCGGCCGCGATGTCCGTGCCCAGGGCGCGGTTGATCAGCGTGATGATCTCGTTCAGGGTGGTCCGTTCGCCGCAGGCGATGTTCACGACCTCGCCGGCGAGCGCATTTGCGTCGAGGGCGGCCAGGTTGGCGTTGACGACGTTGTCCACGTAGCAGAAGTCGCGCGACTGCTCACCGTCGCCGAACACGATCGGCGGCTGACCCTTGAGCATGCGGGCCATGAAGGCCGGGATGACGGCGGCATAATCGCTCTTGGGGTCCTGCCGCGGACCGAAGACGTTGAAGTAGCGCAGTGAGATGCTCTGCAGGCCGTAACAGTGCGCGAAGCACGCGCAGTAGTGCTCGCCCGTGAGCTTGCCGACCGCGTAAGGGCTGAGGGGCTGCGGCACCATGGCCTCGTGCTTGGGCAGCGTGGGCGTCTCGCCGTAGGCGCTGCTGCTGGCGGAGTAGATGAAGCGGCGCGTGCCGGCGTCACGGGCGGCCAGCAGCACGTTGAGCGTGCCGTTGATGTTGACGTCGTTGGCTTCGGCGGGCTCGGCCACGCTGCGCGGCACGCTGGCCCGGGCAGCGAGATGAAAGACCGCCTCTGTGCCGGCTGTACACCGACGGGTGGCTTCCGCGTCGCGAATGTCACCCGCGACCAGCTCGATGTCGGATTCGACTTCGGCCAGGTTCGCGCGGTGGCCGGTGCTGAAGTTGTCCAGGACGCGGACGCGCCGGCCACGCGCCAGCAGGCCGCGCACGACGTGGCTGCCGATGAAGCCGGCGCCGCCAGTAACCAGACACAGGCTCATGGCTGATCCTCGGGCAGGTTGAAGAAACGGATGGCGTTGGCGGTCGTGGCGGCGGCGAACGACTCGGAGGATTCGCCGCGCAGCTCGGCCAGGAAACGCGCCGTGTGCACCAGCAGGGCCGGCTCGTTGGGCCGGGTCTTGCGGACCGGCTCAGGCGCCAGGTAGGGCGCATCGGTCTCGACCATGATGCGGTCGAGGGGTGCAAAGCGCGCCGCGGCGCGGATCGCGGCGGCGTTCTTGAAGGTCACGACGCCGGTGAACGAGACGTAGTTGCCCTGGTCGATGATGCGCCGCGTGGTGGCCACGTCGGCAGAGTAGCAGTGAAAGACGACGCGGCCGGCCAGACGCGGGTAATCGGTCAGAATGTCGCAGACGCGCTCTTCCGCTTCGCGGGCGTGAATGACAACGGGCCGATCGACCGCGCCGGCCAGATCCAGGTGGGCGTGGAAGACCCGCTCCTGGGTATCGCGCGGGGCGAAGTCGTAGTGGAAATCGAGGCCGGTCTCACCCACGCCCACCAGGCGCTGCGGGTTGACGCTGGTCCGCCAGCGTCCGTGGAAGAGGTCGGTCAGCGCGGCCAAGTCGTCCGGCCCGCAACGGCCCGCGTTGTGAGGGTGGATCCCGGCGACGAAGCAGACGCCTGGCTGGTCGAGAAGCAGGTTGAAGCCGGCCCGGGCCTCGGCGAGCGTCGTGGTCACGTTGATGACGCGTGTGACGCCGGCCGCCCGGGCGCGCTCAAGAACCGCCGCGCTCTGCGGCGCCAAGTCCGGGAAGGTCAGGTGGCAATGCGTGTCAATCAGCATGGGGCGCAAGGTCCGCCCGCGGCCCGCTGCGCTCGCGGCAGTCGGCCAGCCGCATACGGACCATTATTCTATATTCTGGACCTGCTCTTTGATTCGGTCGATCGCGCTCTTGATCTCAATGATGTCGCGGACGATCTGCGAATCCGACGCCTTGGATCCCACCGTGTTGGCCTCGCGCAGCATTTCCTGCGCTATGAACTCAAGCTTGCGGCCGGCGGCCTCGGCGCCGTCGATCAGGAGGTCGAATTGCTGCAGATGGGCGTCCAAGCGGCTAAGTTCCTCGCTGACGTCGCTGCGGTCGGCGTAGATCGCGACCTCGCGCAGCAGGTCCTCCTCGGCCAGCCGCACGCCGCTGCCGGCAATCAGCTCGCGGATGCGGGCGGTCAGCCGCTCCCGATACTCGGCCGGGACCTTAGCCGCCCGGCCCCGCACGGCGGCCAGGGCGGCGTGGATTGCGCCGCTGTGGACCCGCAGGTCATTGGCGAGGGCCTGACCCTCGACCGCGCGCATCTGCACGACCCGCTCTACGGCCTGTTGAGTAAGCTGCTGCACGAAGTCCAATGCCGCGCCGCGCTCCGCGTCGCTCAGTTCACGCGCTTGGCACACGCCCGGCAGCGTAGCCAGCGTCGCCAGGTCGATCGTGAGCCGGGCATCGTCCCTGGCCGCGCTCCGCAGTTGCCGGACATACTGGCTGATGGCCGCGGCGTTGATCTCGGCGGCCGCCTCGGCTCGGAGGTCGCGCACGCGCATACGGAACGAGATGCTGCCGCGGGAAAGGCGCTCGCGGAGCAGCCGCTCGACGTCGGCCTCCAGAAAGGCCAACCCTTCGGGCAGGTGAATGGCGGCCTTGAAGTAGCGATTATTGACGCTGCGAATTTCGAGGTGATAGGCCTGACCGGCGGCTTCAAGCTGCGCTTCGCCGAAGCCGGTCATGGAGCGAATCATTGCAGCTCCCACATGATGTGTGGCGGTGCCGAGTTCTCAGCACACCCTGCCCGGCGGCCGCAGGCATACACCGCAGGCGGGGCGACTGCTGCCGCGCGGGCTGCGCGTGCAGCCCTAGCCCAGGTCTTCACCGAAGATCATGCTGCGGGCCAGCGGCGGCAAGCCGGCGGGCTCGTCCATCTGCCAGAGACTGCCGGTCTCACCCGGTGGAGTCGTGTCCTGAACGGGCGCGGTCGGCGTGCCCGGGGCGCCCGGGCCAAGGTCGATCTTGCCGCGGACGAAGACGAAGTTGAGCAGCACGGCGTACACGAGCATGATTGCCGCGACCACCACCGTGGCCCACGTCAGGAAGTCGCCGGTCTTGGCGCCAAACGCCGTGTGCCCGCCCGTGCCGCCAAAGGCACCGGCCAGGCCGACGCCACGCCCGCGCTGCACCAGTACCAGGATCATCAGAAAAACCGCGACGACGGCGAAGAAGAACGCCGAGACGCCATGATACCAAGCTGCCAGAATCATTTTCCTGTCACCACCTCGAGCCTGCTGACGCTGGTCTATCCGGCACGGCGGCGCCGGCGCCGAAACCACGCGAATTAAGTACTATACCCGCTTCACCCCATGGCTGCCAAGGCCGCCTGGATGATTCCGCAGAAAGCGTCCGCCTTCAGGCTGGCACCGCCCACCAGCCCGCCGTCCACGTCCGGCTGACTGATGAGTTCCCGGGCGTTGTCGGGTTTCATGCTGCCGCCGTAGAGAATGCGTATCTGTTCGGCCCGGCCGCCGACAAACTGCCGCAGCACGGCTCGCAGGTGGGCATGGGCCTCCTGGGCCTGGGCGGCGGTCGCGTTATGACCGGTGCCAATGGCCCAGACGGGTTCGTAGGCAATGACCAACTCGTCCGCGGATCGTGGGGCGGCACCAAGTAATCCGGCCGTAAGCTGAAACGCCAGCACATCCATGGTCTGTTCGGCCTGGCGCTGGGCGAGCGTTTCGCCGACACAGAGGATGGGAGTCAGGCCGGCCTTTTGTGCCGCGCGCAGCTTCAGATTGATCATGTAATCATCTTCGAGGTGCCCGATGGTGTGGCGGCGCTCGCTGTGGCCAATAATGACGTATTTCACACCCACGTCGGCCAGCATGGCCGCGGACACTTCGCCGGTGAACGCGCCCTGGGCCTCGAAGTAGACGTCCTGGGCGCCGAGTTGAATCGGGCCGTCGTCCAAGGCCTCGGCCAGCGGGTGCAGATAGACGAAGGGCGGGCAAACCGCCACGTCTAGGGCTGCGGACGCGTGAGGGGGTATACTTTGGCTGATTCCTGAAACCAACTCGCGAGCTGAGCCCAGCTCCAGGCGCATTTTCCAGTTGCCGGCGATAAGCGGGCGTCGCATGAAAGTGCCTCCATCACATGGCAAGGCAGTAGTCTAGCAGCTTCGGGCCGAGACCGCACGTGCCTGCGTGGCACCAATTGTCGATGTTATAGGACCACCACGGGCGCTCTGCTGCCCCCGGATAACCTCTCCAACGCGGCCGGTTACTGGCCCCGGGGAAGAACCGCCGATCAAAAGGTACACATGGTCCTGAGAAAGATACTCCTGGACGTGCCCGAGGCCGCGACTACAATAACGCTTTCCGCGCCGTCATCAGGGGCCGACGGTCCGGCACTAAGATCCGGTGACGTTGGTTGGGTGCGGAAGCATCAGGGCAGCGGAGGAGCAGGGCGATGATGCTCTTTAAGCGCAGAACGCTTTACATCTTATGCGCGCTCTTGGCACTCGGGTTTGCGACCGTCGAGGATCTCGCCGGCGCGGCCGGTCTGGCGAACTTCTGGGGTGGTGACGACACAGGTGTGCCCGCTGTAAGTATCGCGGAGCTGCGCGCCGCCGAGTTCGGCAGTACGGGCGAGCCGGTACTGCCCGAGAGCGAGTACGATGAGGAGTCTTCGTGGTCCGGGCCGGTGGGGATCGTGTCGCCGATAACGGCCGGCTCCGCGGACCGCGAGGTGCTGCATCGCATCTGCCGGGTTACGGCTTACTGCGACCGCGGGCTTACCGCCGCGGGCGTGCCCTCGGGCGTGGGACAGTGCGCGGCACCTGCGGACATACCGTTTGGCACGTTGGTCTACATTCCCGCGCTGGACCAGACGTTCGTTGTCACGGACCGCACGCACCGGCGGTTCCGTAACAGCACGGTGGACCTGTTCATACCCTCGAAGCAGTCGTGCAGGCAGTTCGGCCGGCATTTCCTGGAATGCGTGTTCATCCTGCCAGACCAGCCGGTCGCCTACGGCGAAGTCCAGGTACCCTGATTATCCACTAAGCGGGGGTGGGGCCGGCGCAGGGGGGCGCCGGGAGCCGACCGCTCGTCAGGCAAGCTGCGCAGCCGGGCTGGCCGTGCAATTCGCCGCCTTCTTCCTATAATGACGCACGCCCTGATTGAGCGCGCGGCGGGCGAGCGCGGCCGCGCGGCGCACTGACAGGTATCCGGATGCCACTTCGGGTGACGAGCCAATGCCTGCGACGGGAGGCTACGGAGGCGCTGTGCGCCGATGAGTTGACCGGTGGCGAACAGCAGGCGGCGGAGCGGCACCTGGAGGAATGCGCGCCCTGCCGGTCGCTGTTCCGGCAGCGCACAGCTACGCGGTTCCCGCGTTTCCGGGGGTACACGGTAGTGCGGCGGATCGGGGAGGGGGGTTTCGGCGTGGTTTACAAGGCGGTGCACAACGCCAAGGAGCGCATGGAGGCGCTGAAGGTCCTGTTTGCGGAGACGCCGATCCGGGAGGCCTACTTCCAGAACGAGGTGCGTTTTGTGGCGAAGCTGCGGCATCCGAACATCGCCACGCTATACGAAGCGCGTCTCAGCGCGCCGCCCATGTACTACGCGATGGAGCTCGTGGAAGGCGAGCAGATTGACAAGTATTTCATTTCAAAACACACACCGCTGGCGGATCGGATCAGAACGCTGCAGGTCGTCGCACGCGCCATTGACTACGCGCACTCGCAGGGAGTCGTGCACCGCGACCTCAAGCCGCAGAACATTCTTATTGATGCCCAGGGGCAGCCGCGGATTCTGGATTTCGGGATCGCCAAGAAGGTCGGTTTGCGGCCGGCCGGCGGTGATGCGCCGGAGAGCCCGGAGGGTTTCCTGGGGACGTTCGGCTATATCGCGCCGGAACAGGTGGCGGGGGAGCCGGTGGACGCGCGGGCGGATGTCTATGCACTGGGCGCGCTGCTGTACCATTGCGTGACGGGCGAGCCGGCGCGCTTCGCATCCCGGCCCGGTCACCTGACGCGCCTCCTGCAGGAACGGCAGGTTAGCCGGGCCGGCGACCTGGCGGAGATCATCGCCCGCTGCGTGCACCCCACCCCGGAGCAGCGCTACTCGAGCTGTGCCGCCCTGGCGGACGATCTGGATAACTACGTGGCGGGGCGACCCGTTAACGCCTACGCGGGGCGAACGCGCCTGTATGAGGTGGCGCGCGGCGTGGCGTGGCTGCTGCGAACGCGGCAGTTGACGGTGCGTGCGACCTTGGTCGTCATCATCGTCGCACTGCTGATGGCCGTGCGGATGGCGCTGCCGCGCTGGTACGCGCCGCAGGCGGAAATGCCGCCCGAAGCGCGGGTGGCGCTAATCGAGGTCACGGGACAGAGCGTGGACGCGCTGCGGGCCGGAGAGATCGGTGCCGACCTGCCCGGCCTGAACGTGGACAACCGCAAGAGCTGGCGTTTGCTGTACGGCCAGTTGATGGAGCACTTGGCGCCGGCTCGTCCGAGAGTCGTGATCTGGGACTACTACTTCCCCGATTGCCAGCCGGAGTATGACGCGGGCCTGGTGCGCGGCCTGGCGGCACTGCGGGCCGCCGGCGTGCCGGCGGTCATAGGCACCCGCGAACTGGACATCAACAGTGAGCCGGTCGTATGTCCGACCATCCGGGAGGCCGCGCACGCCTGCGGCACGTTGGTGGCCGGTAATCCGCGCGCTCGTCCCGGTGAGTGGGTCATGCCGGGCTGTGTGCAGCGGGGTTTGGCGCCGCCTGTGCCCAGCCTGGCCCTGGCCGGTTTCGCGGCCGCACTTCAGCCGGAGGCGGATCTGGAACTGGATGTCAGGGCGGGCACGATTAAGATGAGCTATCGCAAACGGCACGCCAGTCCCGGCGAGTCACGGTGGCTGGAGCAGGTTGACCGCGTGGCCTTCTCCCGGGCGTTCGGCACGCGCACCGCGGGACTGCTGGACGATGCGTACCAGATCTACGCGGTGGAGGTGCGGGCGTGCGAGCGGGCGCGGGCGGAACTAGCTCGCTTCGCGCTGGAGGATGTCCTGCGCGCTGACCTGAGTGATCTGCAACGCTGGTTTGCCGGGCGAACGGTTATGGTCGGTCAGACTATTCCCGGATTCGACCAGCGCCGGACTTGGTCGGGCGAACTCGTGTTTGGATGTGAGATGCAAGCCCTGACCGTTCAGGCCTTGTTGTCCGGCACGTACGCGGCCCACGTGGCGCGGCCGAAACTCGGCGCGACGGTCCTCTTGTGGGCGGTCGTGGCCGCAGTGGCCATCAGCCTCGTGCCGTGCAGTTGGCGCTTGTCGCTGCGTACTACTGCCGTTCTGGCCGGGGTCGCCCTGGCGGTTGGCCTGGCGGGCAACTTCTTCCTGGCCGGCATGTTGCTGGCGAACTACTGGCAGCTACACGCTGTCCAGGCGGCCAGCACGCTGTTCGCGGTGGGGGGGCCACTGTATCTGGCCAAAGCCGTCCGCGAACGACAACTGCAACTTGCGCCGCAGCATGCCTGGGAGCCCGAGCCGCAGACGATTGCTACAACCCTGCTGGCGACCGCCAGCGATTCCAAGACTGGAGATACGCCGGGTTCGGCAACCACGTCGGACGCTCGTAGTGCCAGGGTGGTGGCCCCGGACGACTCGAGCAGCGCCAAAGTCAACCGTTGGACGTGCGGCTCAGAAACACCAGCCGATCAGGGTTGCCAGTAGCAGTCCACTGACCAGCCACATCGCAACTTCAAGGCGTCCGCCCCAGCGGCGCTGGTTGGCCGTGAAGCGGGGATCCAGGAACACTCTTGTCATCATCCTCGTCGTCTGAGGGACGCTCACGGGAGCCCCTCTACGCCGGCGCAGATCAGGTCAATGATGTTGCTAAAGCCACGGATCAGGTCGATGATCAGCATACATGGGAGGATCAGCGACATTGCAGTGCCTCCGCCTCTTTCGAAACTCCTGCCACGAGACTTGCCCGTTTAAACGCAATCGCGGAGAGGAGGATGACAAAGACCTGCATGCGGCGGCATTGTGCTGCTACTCGTATCGGTGAACTTGGCATGACTTCTTCAATACCGCCGTGAGACCGTTGGAGATTGTCAGCGCGAGCAGTTTGCCGACGCTCGGGAGGACGGAGTGTGGCCGCCGCACGCACGAAGCTGTCAACCGCCGGCGCGCTGGATGCCGCGCCGGCGCGGCGCGTAACATGCTGCTAACACATTATTTACATACACGCGCCCGGTCCGCCCCTCGCGGCCGCAGCGAGTTCCCACTGTGACAGGGCGCAATAACAGCGCGGAATCGGCGCTGCCGAGCAGTCAGCTATGCGGTCCGCCTCAGGAATGCATCGGCAGCCGTCGGGCTGGCGGACGTGGCCAAATATGCGGCCCCGGTCGCGGAATACTCTGAGGTGACTGCCGGCGACGACGAGCCGCCGGCACGATGATCCGGACCAACCCGCCGGATCATCGCTGGTTACAATGGCGCCGGCCTGTTGCTGGTGCCGATTCGAGGTCTGTCATGCTTGGTCGCTGGCTGTTTGTGCGAATCAGATCGGCCGAACGAGCGGTGCTCGAAGGTCGGATTGACGAGGCGTTCGGCGTGGCTTGCCAGCCGGACGTGCGTGGGCACGCGCGCGGGCAGAAATTATGTGACCAGCTCGTGAGGCCGCTACTGGCGCGGGTGCGCCTCCATTTGCAGGGGGCGCGCCATGCCGAGGCTCTGGCCGACCTGGACAAGCTCAAGGTGCTTGAGCGCAGTGGGCCGGAGGTCGAGACGCTGCGGCAGCGGGCGCTGGCCGAGTTCGAGGCTCGGCGGCAGCGGGTGGCCGACGGGCGGGCGGACCTGGCGCGCGCCGCGGAGAAGCTGGACGCGGGCCGGCTCGAAACCGGGCGGCTGGCGATCGAGCAGGTGCAGGATGCGCGGCGGCGGCAGGACCTTCAGGAGGAGCTTGAGCTGCGCGTCGAGCGCAGCGCGCAACTGCTGGCCCAGGCGCGCGCGGCGCTGGAGCGCGCGGACGTGCCCGCGGCCTTGCGGTTGTGGGAGGAAGCCACGCGGCGGCATGGGCGCACGCGCGAAAGCGATGCGGCGGCCGCCGACCTGGTGGCTGCTTGTCGGCGTGTGCTGGATGATTGGTTCGCCAGTGGCCAGATCGGGCGACTGCTGGCGGCTCGTCCGGGCCTGGCGGCGTTGCGCGAGTTTGACCCCGCGCTGGATGAATTCGAGCAGCGGGCCGCCCTGTGTCAGCGGGCGGCGGGGCAGTTGGGGGCGCGTGAGTATGGTCCGTTGCGGGACACGCTGCTGCGGCTGCGTTCGGCTCAGCAGGGTGTGGCTTGGCTTGAGCAGATGTTGAAGGCGTTGACGGAGGTTCGCGAGGCTGAAGATCTGTTGCTGAGTTCGCCGCTGGGGTTGAAGGCCTCCGCGGCCGGTGCGCCGGCCGAGGGAGTTGCGCAGCAGCGGGCCGCTCCAACGCTGAGCGCCGCCATGCCGCCCGTGCAGCGGTCACCGGTGGGCGACGCCGAGGCGGCCGAACTTGGTCGTGCCCCGCTGTTGATGCTGGTGGACGGGGCGGGCAGCAGCCTGGTGTTGCCGCTGGATTGCGTGCGTATTGGCCGCGCGGGCGGGCGGGGCGACGTGGACGTCGCGCTTCCGGGCGAGCTGCAATCGCATCACGCCGACGTGCTGCGCGACGGCAGCGACTACTTCCTGGTAGCGCACGGGCCGGTGCAGGTGAACCGCCGAACGGTGAAGCGCACGCTGCTGCACGACGGCGACCGGATCCATCTGGGTACGAAGGTTCGGCTGACGTTTCACAAGCCGAGCGTACGGAGTGACTCGGCCGTGCTGCGCCTGTCGCAGCGCTGCCGGCTGGCCCAGGACGTCGGCAGCGTGGTGCTGTTTAGGGAGACGTGCCTGATCGGGCCGCAGCCGAGCTGCCATGTGCGTACGCAGGACAGCCAGACGCAGGTGGTGCTGTTTGATCGCGCGGGCCGGCTTTACGGCCGGGAGGCGACCACGCTGGGCGGCAAGCTGGGTGATCCGCGGCCGCTGGCTGCCGGCCGGACGCTGGACTTCTCCGACGTGCGGGTGACGATCAAGGCCTATGACGCGTTCAGCAGGGGAGGTTAGCAGGTGGCATACACGTATCGGCATGGCAGTCGTCCCCTCGAAGGCGTCACGGTGCAGCGGGCCGTCGGCCGTGGCGGCTTCGGCGAGGTGTACTACGCCGTCACCGATTCGGGCAAGCAGATTGCGCTGAAGTACCTGCGCGAGAACCCGGAGATCGAGCTGCGCGGCATCGGCCACGTCATCAACCTCAAGAGCCCGCACCTCATCACGATCTACGACGTGAAGCACGGCCCGGCGGGCGAGCCGTTCGTGCTGATGGAGTACGTCAGCGGGCCGTCGCTGCGCGAGCTGCTGGTGGCCGAGCCGAATGGCCTGGGTCCGCAGAAGGCCGCGTACTTCCTGGACGGCGTGGCCAAGGGCCTGGCCTACCTGCACGACCGCGGCATCGTCCATCGCGACCTCAAGCCCGCCAACATCTTCTACGACGACGGCTACGTGAAGATCGGCGACTACGGCCTCAGCAAGCACATCGCCGTCAGCCGGCACAGCGGACAGACCGTCAGCGTCGGCACGGTGCATTACATGGCGCCGGAGATCGGCTCGGGCAGCTACACCAAGGCGATCGACATCTACGCCCTGGGCGTGATTCTCTACGAGATGCTGACGGGGCGCCTGCCCTTCACCGGGTCGAGCATGGGCGAGATCCTGATGCGGCATCTCAGCGACCGGCCGGACCTCAGCGGCATTCCGGCACCCTTCGCGGCCGTTATTGCCAAGGCGCTCGCCAAAGACCCGGCGGACCGCTACGCCGATGCGAGCGCGATGGCCGATGCACTGCGGCAGCTTGGCGATATCAGCGACAGCATCGCCTCGTTCGATCCATCGACACTGAACGACGTGCCGCGCCGGCCGGAGGCGGACGACGCGGAGCGTACGCTGACGACCTCCCCGGCGCCGCCGGCACCGCCGCCGCCGATGGACGCCTGGGCGGCCGGTCGGTCGGCGGGCCACGGTGACCTGCTGGCCGCACGGTTGCAGCGCAAGGTGGATAAGCTCTCGGGCCGGTTTCGGCAGAAGGCCGAGCGACTGGGGCGTGTGCATGGCTGGGCCGGGCGGCATGCGTTGCCCGAGTTCGGCGGGGCGACGGCCCGCGGTCGGCGGCGCCAGGCGTTCATGCTGGTGGCGGTGATCATCGCGGTCGCGATTGGTCTGGGCGTCATCGGCGGCGGCGCCAATGAGGGCCAGCGCGCTGCTGCTCTCGGCCTTTGCATGGCGGCGGGCACTTTCGGTCCGTTGCTGACGTATTTTCGGTTTCTGCGGGCGTCGCCCGCGCGTGGGGGGTTATGGGACCGTATTGCCTACACCGGAATGACGGCCGTGTTCATGATACCGGCCTTCGCCGTCGCGAGCGATCTGAGTGCCGTGGGTGATCCGCTGACGCGCATGTTGTTGGCGCCGCTGGCGGCGGTGCTCCTGTGCGATTGGACGGCGCGCATCGAGGTCGGTCGGCGCGGCGAGGTGCGGGGCGGCCAGGCGGTGGCGCCGGCGATCATTGGCCTGGTGGCGGCGTCCTTCGCCGGGCAGGGCAGCTACGGCCTGACGGCGGCGTGCGTGTGTGCCATGATGTCACTGCTGACGCAGGCCGGTGCGGCGATGTGGCCCTACGCGCGCGGGGCGCAACAGACCGGACCGGTCGGGCCCGGCGCCTGGGCAGGTGGCCCAAGTGCACGGCCGGCGCACGGCTTGGCCGCATCGGGTGCACCCTTCTCCGGCGAGTACCAGTATCCAGGTCGCGACTCGGCGGGGGCCGGGTCGTCCAGCACGCCGCGTCGGCGCAGCGGCTGGCTCCGGGCGGTTTGGGGCGTGCTTGCGGGACTGGTGTTTGCCGGAGGCCTGAGCGCTCTGCTGGTGCTCACGATCGACCCGCCCGCTCGGCGGGATGATTGTGCCGGGCTGTTGTTCGCGGCGCTGGCGAGTGTGGCGTGGCTGCCTTTCGTGCTGACGATGGCGCTGCGGCGGTACGTGCAGCCCCTCTGGCGCGGCACGCTGCGCATGCTGACTGTCTCACTGGGGCTGACGCTCTCCGCCGGGATGGTTGCGCTGCTGGCCTTCGGCAGCCTGCGGGGGGATGAGTTTGGCGGCGTTATCTTTGGTCTGATTGCCGGCGGCCTGACCGCCGTGGTCGCGTTGTGCGTGCCGGGCCGCAGATGGCCTGGGACGGGTTGGTCGGCGTGCGGATCGGCGCCGGCGTTTTGCGGGACGCCGGTGGCGCCCGAGCCGTCGTCGGGCAACGGGATTGACTGGGTGTCACCCGCCGGGGGGGTGCCGGACGGTGCGGTGCGGCCGGCGCCGGCGGGCCCGGTGGTGATCGACGCCGCAGCGCCGTCGTTTGTCGGGCGGACGGCGAATGCTGGGGCGTCGTTCTTCGGCAAGCTGCTGCTGCTGATTGGCGTAGCACTGGCGTTCGCTTACGACGCGTTGCAGGCGCAGATAGTGACGGGAGCTGACGGGCGTTTTCCGGGGTTGGTGAGCCGGAGCGGCGACCTGCCCGAGTCGGCCCTGCTGGCGCTGCCCCTAGTGGGTAGCCTGCTGCTGGTGCTGGCTCGCCGCCGGGAGGGGCATTGGCACCTGTTGCGCGGCTGCCTGGGGTGCGGGCTGGTTGTGCTGGTGGTGGTGCTGGCGTTGGGGCCGGCGGCGGAGGCGCTATATGCGCTGTTTTCCGCAGCGCGCTGGTCGGAGCTGGATTGGGGGCGTGTTGGTGCGCCGCTGGCGTGGACGGGCACGCTGCTGCTACTCGGCCTGGTGCTGTTAATCTGGCCGAAGCGCGGCGACGGGGCGATAGTCGTATAGTCGGGAAGGTGGCCGGCGGCCGGCGTGGTTCGCAGTTCGGGTTGGCTTGGGGGGGGCTCCGGGGTATCTTCACAGCCCAAGCAGGCGGCGCGGCACAGGTAGCCGCGCCAGGCGCCAATGCTCCGGGGTTTACCCGGGCGGTGCGGGAACGTCCTATGGCAGCGAGCGAGGCGGATGCATACCTGATTGAAGCCGTCCAGCGCGGCGACCAGGCCGCCTGGCGCGAGGTCATCGAGCGCTACCAGGGTCGGCTGCTCAGCTTTGCCCGGCGGATGCTGGCGCAGCGCGGCGACGCTGAGGACCTGGTGCAGGAGACGTTCCTCGGGCTGTTGCGCAGCCTGCCGAACTACGACGCGACACGTTCGCTCGAAACGTACCTCTTCGCGATTCTGCGAAACAAGCTGCATGACCAGTTTCGCAAGTTGAACAAGGGTCAGCGGCAGAGCCTCGACCAGCTTGAAGTGGACGATGCGCCGGATGCCTGGCTCGATCCCGAAACGCCCAGCCGGCACGTCGCCGATCAGGAGAACATCAGCGCGCAGCGTGCCGCGCTAGTGGATAGCCTGCGCCAATGGGTGGACAAGTGTTGTGCGCAGCAGCGTTTCCACGAGCTGATCGTCGTAGAGCTGCTGATGGTGGTCGGGCTGCGGAACAAGGAGGTGGCCGAAGAGCTCGGGCTGAGCGAGACCGGGGTGGCTGGAATGAAGTTTCGTGTGCTGGAGCAGTGGCGCCGGCTCACGCAAGCCGCGCCGACCGCCCACGAGTGGCAGGAGGCGGACCTGGCGGGCGACAGCACGCTGGCGCACATCTGGCGCGAAGAGGGCATTTCCTGTCCGAAGCGTTCGACGCTGGGTCGCTACCTGTTGGGAGCGCTCGATGAGCAGTGGAGTTTCTACGTGGACTTCCACGTGCGTCAGGCGGACTGCCCGCGCTGCAATGCCAACCTGGACGATCTGCGGGCCGAGGATGAGCGTGACGCGGCGGAGCACGCTCGGCTGCGGGAGCGGTGCTTCGCGTCCAGCGTGGGGTTTCTGTCGCACAGGCCAAGCCGCGAGGTCGGCGGCTGACGACGACTACCCGTCAGAGGAATGAAGCCCCAGTTCCTTGGCGGCCTGGACGAGCTTGGCGAACGTGCGGTCGATGGCTTCGGGGATCACCTTGATGTCGGCGAGGACGGGCATGAAATTAGTGTCGCCGGCCCAGCGGGGGACGATGTGCAGGTGCACGTGTTCGGGCAGCCCGGCGCCGGCGCAGCGGCCCAGATTCAGGCCGATGTTGAAGCCCTGCGGCGCCAGGGCCTTCTGCAGCACGCGCTTGGCGTCACGGGTCCGCAGGAACATCTCGCACAGCACCTCGTCGGGGAGGTCCTCCAGCTCGCCCTGGTGCGCCGTGGGTGCTATGAGCAAATGCCCCGTGCTGTAGGGGAAGCGGTTGAGCAGGACGAGCGTGTTGGGGCTGCGCCACAAGACGTGGTTGCCCTGATCGGCTGCCGGGGTCTGCGCATGCGCGCACAGGAAGCAGCCGTTGCCGGAGCCGCCCAGCGAATCGATGTATGCCATGCGCCACGGCGCCCACACGTTTGGATTGAACTCGGCCATTGTGCCTCGCACCTCCGGCCGACAACGTCCCCGTTGCCGCCGCAGCCGGCAGTGTGACCGAAGGTCGGCCGCCTGGCAAACCGGCGTCGCCGACTTACCCGCTCAAGATGGGACCCGGTCTTGCCGCGTCTGGCGTGCGGTGTCGCGTGGATCCGAGGTGGAGCGCGCCCGCTCAATCCGCGGTAAAACCCGCACCAGGCGAAAGGCCCGATGCTCCTCGCCGCTGGCGGTGATTACCAGCAGCCCGAGCGTGTGCTCACCCGGCTCGGTAATCGTCTTCTGGCCGTTCACACCGCTGCCGATCGGGTCGCCGTTGAGTGTCCAGAGGAAATTGCCTCTGGCGCGCCAGTCGGCCGGACACTCGGCCGCAAACGCCAGTGCCAGCGGCTCCGTGCCGATCGCGGATGACACGCGAATGCTCAGTGGCGAGCGCGGACGCGGCGCGCGCCGGGCGCTGTCGTCGCGGCTGGGCGTCTGAGCGCCGGCGGTCGGGTTGGACCCGGGGTTCGACCGCGCCGCGGTGCCGGGCTGACCGAGGGACGCGCGGACCGGATGCGCGCTGCTGGATCGACCGGGCGTGGGAGTGCCCGCACCCAGTGGCGGCGCCGTCACCTGCGCCAGCGCGGGCGTGCTATCCGCGGTTGCGGCCAGCAGGGCCAGACCGCGCGCATTACCTGCAATCGCCTGGCGACGTGACAGCACGGCCGGTGGGCTGTTCGGCCGCACCCCCGCGAAGTGGCCGAAGAAGGCGGCCGCCATGTCCGGCGTGCGTTCGTGCCCGAGGCCCTTGATTTCGATCCAGGCGAACCCGCCGTAGCCGTGGCCTTCATACCACTTGATGGCTTCGGCCGTCTCCTGCTTGACATTGCCGAAGTCGTTTTGTGTTGTGAGTACCAGCAGGGCGTGATCTCGGGAGCGCGGCACGAGAGCGGGGTCCAGAATGCCCACCGAGAAGTTCGATTGCCGCACTGCCAGACACGTGAAACGCTCGGGATGCCGGTTGAGCATGTAGTGCGCGAGGTAGCCGCCGGACGACCAGCTCGTCGAGAGTACGTGTTCGCGCGAGGCCAGCGTCGTGGCGTAAACGTGGTCAAGGATAGCCAGCGTGGCGCTCTCGTCGGACTTGAATGCCGGCGTGATCTCGCGCACGGGGAACTGGCGGAGGACGTTCGGGGCCATCAGTTCGGGGGCCACCACAATGAACCCGTAACGATCAGCTTCTTGCTGCCATTCGCGAGCCTGGGCGTGGGCCTGGTCGAAGGGTTTCATGCCGTGAAACGTGACGACCAGCGGCCAGCGCCGCTGCTGCCGGAAGGCGTCGTCCGCCCGGACGTAGTCATGTGGCAGATAGAGCCAGTAGCCGCGCTGCATCCGGGGTTCACGCAGGAAGTGGAGTTGGCCGTTGCCGCGGGGTTGCGGCACCGCGCAGCCACTCAACAGCAGCAGCGCGGCCGTCGCGGCCAGGATAGCCGGCCGCGCTCCGCGCTCCACGGGCCTGCCGATGACCCACTGGTGAACCGCGGAGGTGAGCGAAAACAGCAGCGTCAAGAGGCGCTCCATGGCTGGCCTTAGCAATCTCAGCGGGCGGCGGACGCTGTAGGTCTGAACCGCCGGGGTCCGCGCCCGGTAGATTCCCGTGGCAACTGCCGCTATCGTAACCGGGTCGTCCGTGCCGCGCCAGCGCCGGCATGATTCTAGGGTCTGCGGCGGCGTGAGGCCAGTGTCGGATGGGGCTTCATCGTCGCGTGGGACTGCCGACGCGCGTGGTCCGGGTCTGTTCATGGCTGCCATCCTGCACAATGCGACCATCATCACGCCGGCCGAGACCGGCGTTTGCGTCCGCGCCGGGCATAGTCTGGTCTTTGGTGACGGCCGCGTGCTGGAATCGGGTCCGGCGACGGCGTTCGCCGAGCGCCTGGAGCGGGGCGAGTTTCACCAGGTTGTGCCCGGTGAGCAGCACGTCGTTATTCCCGGACTTGTGAACGGCCACCACCACCTGTACCAGTCCCTCACGCGCTGCCTGCCCGCCGTCCAGAACCTCCCCTTGTTCCCTTGGCTGCGCGGGCTTTATGAGCACTGGCGCACGCTCGACTACCGGGCCGTCCGGGCGGCGGCCGCGGTTAGCCTGGCCGAGTTGCTGTTGCACGGCTGCACAACGACCAGCGATCATTTCTACATGTTTCCCGCCGGCAGCGACGTGCGGATGGAGGCCGTGCTGGAGGTCGCCGAGGAGTTGGGCATCCGCCTGCACCTGTGCCGGGGCAGCATGACACTGGGCCATTCGCGCGGAGGCCTGCCGCCGGACGACTGCGTCGAGCGCGATGAGGACGTGCTGCGCGACTGCGTACGCGTCCTGGAGGCCTATCACGATCCGGCGCCGTACGCTATGCGCCGTATCGACCTGGCACCCTGCTCCCCCTTCAACGTGACGCGCGAGCTGCTGCGGGACACGCTGACGCTGGGGCGTCAGTACGGCGTCTTGCTGCATACGCACCTGGCGGAGACGCTGGCGGAGGAGCGCTTCTGCCTGGAGCGCTACGGTTGCCGGCCGGTGCAATACCTGGCCGATCTGGGCTGGCTCGGGCCCGATGTATACCTGGCCCACTGTGTCTGGCTGACGGAGGCGGAGACCGCGCTGCTGGGGCAGACGCGCACCGGCGTCGTGCATTGCCCAACCTCGAACATGCGCCTGGGCAGTGGGATGGCCGCGGTCGCGGCGCTCCTGCACGCCGGAGCCCGCGTCGGCCTGGGCGTGGATGGCAGCAGCAGCCAGGACGGCGGCAACCTGCTGGCCGAGATGAAGCAGGCCCTGCTGTCCGCCCGCGTGCGGCCCGTGCTGGCCGACCGCGACGCCGCCGGAACCGACCAGGAGCTCTTTCCGGCCGCCGCTGCCTTCCGGTTGGCGACGGCGGGCAGTGCGGCGTGCCTGAATCGGCCTGAGTTGGGGCATCTGAACCCCGGGGCGGCGGCGGATTTCGCCATGCTGCGGGCCGACGACGTGGCCCTGGCCGGGGCGATTGTGCACGATCCGCTGGCGGCGCTCGTCCTGGGCGCGCCGCCGCGCTGTGACCGCGTCTTCGTCGGCGGGCGCGAGGTCGTCAGCGCCGGTCGCCTCGTGACACTGGACGAGACGCGGCTGGCGCGGGAGCTTAACGAGATCGTGGCTCAGCGATTCGGCTGCGCCCGGTGACCGGGTTGCCCTGCCGTTTTAGGTGTGGCGTTTGGCGGAAGGGCGTGGCAGACCGCGGAGCGCCTTGGGCGGTTTTCCGCATGGGCTGAGCTAGCTCCCACGCTCGCCGCCGAGCGCATACAATGCCACGCCAGCGCGGCCGGGCCGCACGACAGCCGGCAGCCGAATGGCACGCTGATTGCCTGAGTTAGGCCAGGACGAGGCAGGCCGTCCAGTAGTCCCAATCCGCCGCTTGCCGAGGTGTCGCATGCCGACCACGGTGTCAGGACGAGAAATCGAAGAACGCACCCTGAAGCTCGGCCACGAGATGTTTGACCGCATTCGCGGCAGCCAGCCGTGGCCCTTCTCGAAAGAGTGGCTGCTGGAGCGGATGCTGCAGCAGTGCACCGCCAACGAGTGGTTCAAGGTGCAGGCGTTTCGTTTCATCGACGCGCTGCCGATGCTCGGCGACGACGTGGAGTTGGCGCGCCACCTGCGTGAGTACTTCGTCCTGCCGGAGCACGCCCGCAACGGCACGAGCGGACAGCACGAGTCCGCCGACGCCGAGACGGCCCGGGCCCTGCGCGAGTTGGCCCCGCCGGAGACCGAATGGTTCGTCGGCCTGGTCAGCCGGCTGATGAACTTCCGCCGGCTGGATGGCTTGTGGCCGCGCTTCTGCGCGAAGTTCTCCCGCTGGGCCTCGTTGATGATGGCCGGCAACTTCATCGCCGGCTCGAACGTGGCCGAAGCGCAGCGCGCGATTCGCGGGCTGCGCCGGCGCAACCTGGCCTTCACCATTGACGTGCTGGGCGAGGCGGCGTTGTCACGCTCGGAGGGTGAGGCCTACCTGCAGACTTATATGGACCTGGCCAGCGAGTTGCCGAAGCTGGCGCGGGAGTGGCCGCACGTGCCGTTGGTGGACGAGGCGGACAGCCAGCCGATTCCGCGCGTCAACATCTCGGTTAAGCTGACGTCGCTACATCCGGGGTTTGATCCGATCGCGCCGGAGGCGGCCAAGCGGCGGGCCAAGGAGTTGCTGCGGCCCTTGCTGCGCAAGAGCATGGCCGGCGGCGCGCACGTGCACATCGACATGGAGCACTACGCCATCAAGGACCTCACGCTTGACTTGTGCGAAGAGCTGTTCATGGAGAGTGAGTTCCGCGACTACCCGCACTTCGGCATCGTCCTCCAGGCCTATTTGAAGGACGGCGATAAGGACGGGGTTCGCACGATCGAATACGCCAAGCGGCGCGGCACGCCCCTGTGGGTGCGGCTGGTGAAGGGGGCCTATTGGGATTCTGAAACGGTCTGGGCTGACCAGGCCCACTGGCCGTGGCCGGTGTGGGAGCAGAAGTGGCAGTCGGACGCCTGCTTCGAGCGCATGACGCACGCCCTCCTGGCCAACCACCAACACGTGTACACCGCCTTCGCCAGCCACAACATCCGCAGCCTGGCGCACGCCATGGCCCTGCGGCAGTTGTGGGAGATCCCCGGGACGGCGTTCGAGCTCCAGATGCTCTACGGCATGGGCGACCCGATCAAGCGTGCCGGCATCGAGATGGGTCAGCGCTGCCGCATCTACACGCCCTACGGTCCGCTGCTGGCGGGCATGGCGTACTTCATCCGGCGCCTGCTGGAGAACACCGCCAACGAATCGTTTCTGCGGCAATCAGCCGACACGCCGGCGTCCGAGCTGCTCCGCCGGCCGGATGACATCGGCCGGAAGACACCCCCATTCGAGCGGCCCGCCATTGTTCGCTATGAGTTCGAGGAACCCATCATGGATGCGTTTGAGAACGTGCCCAATACCGACTTCACGCACGAGCCTAATCGCCAGCAAATCGTGGCCGGTTTGGCCCAGGTACGGGCCGACATGGGCGGCGAGATTCCGCTGCTGATTGCCGGCGCGCCGGTAACGACCGGCGCGTGGCGCGAGTCGCTCAACCCGTCGCGGCCGCGCGAAGTGGTCGCCAAGGTCGCCCAGGCTGACGAGGCCGCGGTGGACCGGGCCGTGCAGGCTGCGGTTGCCGCCGGGCCGGTTTGGCGGCAGACTCCGCCCGCCGACCGGGCCGAGGTGCTCTTCCGCCTGGCCGAGCTGCTGCAGCAGCGCCGGGCGGAGTTGGCCGCGTGGGAAGTGATCGAGTGCGCCAAGCCGTGGCGCGAGGCCGATGCCGACGTCTCCGAGGCCATCGATTACTGCAACTACTACGGCCGCGAGATGATCCGCATCAGCGAGAATCGCCGCACCCGCGATATCCCCGGTGAGACCAACCAGTACTTCTATGCCCCGCGCGGCGTCGTCGCGGTGATCAGCCCATGGAATTTCCCGCTGGCCATTCCCGCGGGCCAGGTGGCCGCCGCGCTCGTCACCGGCAACACCGTCGTGTTCAAGCCGGCCAGTCCGGCGGCAGCGGTGGGCGCCAAGCTGGTGGCGTTGTGTGTTGAGGCGGGCGTGCCGGCGGGTGTGATCAACTTCGTCCCCGGGCCGGGCGATGAGGTCGGCGTGGCGCTGACCAAACACCCGGACGTGGCCACCATTGCGTTCACCGGCTCGCGTGAGGTTGGCTGCGCGGTGAACCGGCTGGCGGCCGAGGTCGCTACCGCGCGACCGGGTCTCAAGCGCGTCATCGCCGAGCTGGGCGGCAAGAACGCCCTGATCGTCGATTCCGACGCCGACCTGGATGAGGCGATCAAGGCCATCATGCAGGGCGCCTTCGCCTATGCCGGGCAGAAGTGCTCGGCGTTGTCGCGCGTGATTGTGCTGGCCGCGGCGCATGACCGCCTGGTCGAGCGGCTGGTGGAGACCGTGCGGCACGCCAGTCTCGGCCCGGCCGAAGAGCCCACGACGTTCGTGCCGCCGGTCATCAACGAGGCGGCGCGCGAGGCGATCCGCAAGTACATCGAGATCGGCAAACGCGAGGCTGCCTGCGTGCTCGAGGTCGATGCACAGAAGGCCATCAGCGAGCACGGCGGCTACTTCGTCGGCCCGGTCATCTTTGACAACGTGCCGCCCGCCGCGCGCATCGCCCAGGAGGAGATCTTCGGGCCGGTGCTCTCTGTGATTAGCGCCGCCGACATCGACGAGGCGATTGAGATATTCAACGGCACGCCTTATGCCCTGACGGGCGGCATCTTCTCACGCAGCCCGGCCAATATCGAGCGGGCCCGCAGCGAGTGCGAATGCGGCAACTTCTACATCAACCGCAAGATGACCGGCTCGCGCCCGGACCTTCAGCCCTACGGCGGCCTCAAGCTGTCGGGCTTCGGCGCCCGCGTCGGCGGGCCGGACTACCTCGTCCAGTTCTGCGAGCCGCGTACGGTGACGGAGAACACGTTGCGGCGTGGGTTCGCCCCGAGCGAGGACGTCATCGAGTCGCTGAGTTGAGCCAGACTGGACGCGTGTGAGACCGGATCGGTATCGGACGGCGGCGCACCGGAGGTAGCCGAGGCGCCGCCGTCGCTATTGATCGCCGCGCGGCGCCTGCCTGCAGTGGACCGGCGTAGCATTGGGGAGCGCGCCGCTGCTGACCAGGGGAGGAGCACGCCCGAAAAAACACCACATTCCGCATCGTTTCCCTTGATTATTTCGGCTGTAACGCGACGCTCGCCGCATTCCTCGAAACCGCCCACAAAACGCTGCTTCGCGCTCCGGAGTACAAGGTATACTCCTGAGTACGAGAGGAACCGCGCCGGCACCTCCGCCGGCGTCCCGAGGAGAGAGAAGCCATGTTGCGACGTCGCCACTGCGTGCTCGGTATATGTCTAGCATGGGCCGTTGCGTCTGCGCGCGCCGACCTGATTGTGGACTACATTCATGACGCCGGCGGCAGCAGCTCCGCGCCGCTCAACGGTCTGGCCGCGCGGGCCACGTTCCGGGTGGATGGGACGGAGTTTTCGATTCTCCTGGAGAACACGAGCGCCGGCGTGCCGGACGGGTTCGAGGTATCGGACTCCCTGCTCGTATCGATCGGATTGAACCTGCCGGAAGGCGTGTGGATTGCCCAGGGCAATGCCGCCGTCATTGGCCCGGGCTCTATGGGCCTGGGCTCGTGGTCAAGCCGCACGGCAGGAGATAGCGTTGGTGAGCAGTGGATCTGGACCAACGACTTCGGCGGCGACCTGATGGAAGGCTACGCGCAGGTAATCAGCACGAGCGCCGGCCAGGGGGGCGGCACGGCGACGCGCTTCGACGGCGGCAGCGGCACCGTAGGGGGGCCGTTCGGCGGAATCGCCGCGAATCCTCCGCTGCTGCAAGTTCCCGGCGGCCAGCCGGCGGCCAGCAACGCGATCTGGTTTGACCTGACGCTGAACGCGGCGCTGAGCGAGGCCGAGTTGGTAACCGTCGCACACGGCAGCATCGTGGAATTCGGATCCGATGCGCGTTATCTGGTTCCGGCGCCGGAACCGGGCAGCCTGTTCGCACTGCTTCTGGGGATTGCCGTCGTGCCGAGGCGCTGGCAGCGCGCCGCGCCGGCAGCGTGACTGCCACGCTCCGGTAGCCGCTTCCCAACGTTCACTGTGCGTTCGTCCGTCGGGCCTGACCCGGACGCCAAACAGCGGCTCCGTTGATGCGCGAGCCGCGGAGCAGCCGCCACGATCGGCCTGAGGCGCGGTGCGAAACTGTCCGGCGGGGCGTGGCTCCGGGGGGCTTGCGGCATGGTTTCGGCGGCCGCAACCCTATTCCTGAGTTATACTTAACTAAGTGAGAGCAAGAGGAACAGCCATGAATGTCGATCTGACGGCGGAGCAGCGCGACCTGCTACTGCGCTTGGTGAACGCGGCCCTGCGCGACATCGGGCCGGAGATTCGCCACACCATGACCAGCACGTACAAGGACGACCTGAAGGCGGAACGCCGCGACTTGCAGGGTGTGCGCGACCTCCTGATATCCGGGGCGCCCTCCGATCATGTCGTCGCACCCGGCCTCTACGGCACGCCATAGGCGGCTGGCGCTGGCTGGGGTCTGGACGGGGGGGCATTGTAGGGGTGCGGGCGGCCGCTGGGCGGCGCTGTGCACGTCAGTGGGCAGCGTTCCAGATCACTGTAGTCGCATAGGCGGCATAGCCGACCAGGAGCGCCCAGCCCTCCCAGCGATCGATTCGGCGGGCAGTGTAGAAGATCGGCAGGCAGGCGGCCGCTGCCAGCAACATGACGGGCATGTCGAAGCGCAGCGCCGCGGAAGAGACGCCGACGCCTTCCTGGCCAAGCGCTGCGGCCACACCCAGTACGGCCAGGATGTTGAAGATATTGCTGCCGACGACATTGCCGACCGCAATGTCCCGCTCGCCCCGGACCGCGGCGACAATCGAGGTGGCGACTTCGGGCAGTGAGGTTCCGGCGGCGACGACGGTAAGCCCGATAACCAGCTCGCTGACGCCAAACGCAGTCGCGATGCCTGCCGCGCCGTGTACCAGCCACCGCGCGCCAAGCACCAGCATGCCCAGGCCGAGCAGGACGAAGCCTACGGAAGTTCCCAGGCTCGTCAGTCCGCCGGCAACTTGGGTGACGTGAGGTTCTCCCGCAGTGGTGGAGACAACGCTCTCGCAGGCATCGGTTGGGCCGTGCAGGCTTCCCGCGGACTTGCCTTGCAGGGCGGCGGTTTCTCGGCGGCTACGCCAGATTGACCAGACCGTGTACGCAATCGCACCGGCGACCAGCAGGACGCCGTCGAGCCGGCTGATGCGGCCGTCCGCGGCAAGCAGGTAGCTGACGGCGGAGACGGCCAGCATCATCCACAGATCGAACCGCAGCAACTGGCGGTGGACGAGCAGGGGGGTAATCGCGGCCGACGCCCCGAGGATGAACAGCACGTTGAAGATGTTGCTGCCGACCACGTTGCCGAGCGCCAGGTCGGGCTGGCCGGCGACCGCGGCCTTCATGCTCACGGCCAACTCGGGCGCACTGGTGCCATACGCGACCACTGTCAGGCCGATCACGAGCGGCGAGATCCCCGCCGCCGCGGCCAGGCGGGACGCCCCGCGCACGAGCGACTCAGCGCCGACGATTAAGAAGACCAACCCCAGGGTGAACAGCAGGACGGTAGTGAACACGCGCGGTGCTCCGGCGGCAGGTTCCCAATGGCGCCAGGCAGGCAGGCCGTGCCGCGCACGGCCGCCGTCGGCCCAGGTCCAGCATCGTACGACGCAGTTGGCAAGACGGCCGGTATAAACCTGGGTGTTTTCTGGAGGCGGCGCGCCAAGCAGCGCGCACAACCGCGCAAACGACCGCAGACGCCTGGAACCGTGCGCCCGCGCGCAAGCAAAAACGCCGAAAACCCTCAGGCACGAGGGCAATCGGCGTTCGGCTGTCACCGCTACGGGTGACAATACGCCCCCACGGGGACTCGAACCCCGGTCTCCAGGATGAGAACCTGATATCCTAGGCCGCTAGACGATGGGGGCCTTTGAGACGCCACGTCGGCGAATCAGACAGAGAGTAGCAGGCCCGGCCCCACACGTCAACCACCCGCTCCCGCCACCACGTCAGCCGACCGGGTCCGCCGCGCACTTACCGGACGCGGACGCGACTGGCGCCGGCGATGGTGCGTGCCGAGAAGGCGGCTGGCGGCCGGCGGGATCTGCGCGGCGAGCGTGTCACTCGCGGGCCCCGGCGGCGACCAGATCCTCCGGGCCGGTCCGGCGCCGCCCCGGCGGCCAGTCACGCGCGGGGTCATACCACTCGTCCAACACCGCCAGCCACTCCGCCCGATTCCGGCTGCGGACGAAGGCGTCGCGCACCTTCGCGGGATGTGGATGTACGCTCGCGTAACGAATGCCGAACTTGCGCATGAGGCGCGGCGCCAGCTCCTCGCCGTGCCACGACTCGGACAAGTCGTAGTGCTCGCGGATCACGCGACCCTGCTCGGCGACGGAAGCGGGCTCGGGAAGCGGCCGGCCGGAGAAAACCGCGCGCGCGTCCCGGAAGATCCACGGGTTGCCGATGCAGCCGCGGGCGACCGTGACGCCGTCCACACCGGCCTGCTCGAGCATACGCTGGATGTCCGCGACGCTAAACAGGTCGCCGCTGCCGAGGACTGTGGCCGAGCCGACGTGCCGCTTGACCCGCGCGAGGAACCCCCAATCGCTGGCCCCCATGTAACGCTGCCGAACCGTCCGTCCGTGAACGGTTACGGCTGCGACTCCCAACTCGAATGCCGCATCGAGTATGCGGAAGAACGCCCGCTCACTTTCAGCCGTATCGTCCATGCCGCGGCGCATTTTCACCGAAACTGGAATCGCCGGCGGCACGACGGCGCGGACGGCCTTGACGATCTCAATGGCCGTTTCTGGCTCCGATAGCAGGTAGCCGCCCCGACAACGGCCGAGCACCTTCTTCACTGGGCAACCGAAGTTGATGTCGATCAGGTCGAAGCCGCTCTGGGCCATCAGCGCCGCGGCCTCGGCGAACTGGCCCGGCTCGGCACCCATGATCTGTCCGCCGACGGGATGGTCGGCCGGGTCCAGCCGCAGCGTCTTACGCTGGAACTTGCCCGCGTGGTTCAACGACCGGTCCAGTACGACCTCGTGCAGCGCGAACGGCGCGCCATGCCGGCGGGCGATCAGGCGCATCGCGGTGTCGCTGTACCCTGACAGGGCGGCCTGCACCACGGGCATGTCCAGCGCTATGGGGCCGATTTGCAGCATCCGGACGATTATACTCTGGGGCGTACGACCTTGGCGTTGAGGACTCTGATGCCCACGGTGAGTAACGGCCCGAATCGTGTTCACCTGATTGCCCACGCCACGCCGCCGCGTGACGACATTGCCAAGCTCGGCTTCCGCTCCGCCGCCGAATACCTGGCGTTCATCCGGGCGCAGACGCCGCGGTCACTACGGCTGACTTGCCGCCGGCGGTTCCTGGAGGCGGAAGGAGACGAATGGCAGGGCGGGCGGTCTGACGACGCGGCCCGCATCCGCGACTTGCAGGACGCCCTGGATGATCCAAACACGCTGGCGATCGTCGCCACCAACGGCGGGGCCTACTTCTCCCGCATTCTGCCGCATATCGACTTCTCGGCCCTGAACCGGCGCCGGCGGCCCCTGTGGGCCCTGGGCTTCAGCGAGTTGAGCACCTTCGTGAACCTGGTGGCACGCTATCGCTGCGGCCGCGGACTGTACTGGCTCTGCCCGAACTACGTGGCGTGGAAGGTGCGGCCGGCATCTGAGGCGCGGGCGGCCTTCAGCGAGTTCTGGCGGACCTTGCCGACAGTGCTGGCGGGGCAGGTGCCGGCGAACACGGAGCACCTGAGCTTCGGCCCGATCCACGGCGAGCTGTTAGGGGGGCGAACCGCCGGTGGGGGGGTTCGGTTGCTGGGCGGCTGCCTGGCCGTCCTGGCGGCGATGGTGTCCGGGCGCATCGGGGCGCGGCTCAGGCCCAACGGCCACTGGCTGTTCCTGGAAGACATCGCGGAAGTGCCGTACCGGATCGACCGGCACCTGGCGGCCCTCAAGGTGGCCGGCTGGTTCGAGCGCATCGGCGGCCTCATCATCGGCGACTTCCACACGCTGGAGGCCGACACGCAGGCGGCGGTGCTGGACCTGCTGCGGTTCCACTTGCCGGCGGGCGAACGCGTGCCGGTCGTGCGGACGCGTTCGTTCGGCCACGTCTGGCCGCTGGTGCCGGTAGCGGTGAACCAGCCGCTACGGATGACCGTGCGGGGCCGAAAGGTGCAGATCGACTGCCTGGCAGGGCAATCAAGCTGACCGGCAGCGCGCTGGGGGTCACCTGATCGGATTTCGGACACTGCTGCTGCTGCGCCACCCTGGCCGGCCGGCTACACGCGCTTCTTCTCAAACCAGTAGAACAGGGCAATCACCACAACCCAGAAGATCGGGATGACGATCCAGTGGGATATGCCCACCGCCGCCGGCAGGCCTATCTTCCCGAAGTCCTTCCACGCCAGGACCGTCGATTGCAGCGAGGGGTAGAGCTCAGCGTAGACCGCCGCGCCCGCAATCATGCCGATGATGGCGAAGACGGCGTGCCAACGCCCCTCGCCCAGCGCGCCTACCGACGTCCCGGGACAAAAGCCCATCACCGCCCAGCCCAGGCCGAAGAGCGCTCCGCCGATCACGACGGCCCCGACGTTCATCGGCTTGTGGCTCAGCTTGATGATCTCCAGGTCGGCGAGCAGGTGGATGCCGACCATGCCCACCAGAATGGCCGCGAGCATGAACTTCAGGATCGTCATGTCCTTCAGCAGCATGGCGCCGACCTGCTTATCGAAGCGCAGGACGCGGCCCTTTTGGAGCAGGAACCCGAAGAGTATGCCGGTGACCAGGCCCAGCCATTGATCCGTGCTCATGAGTGCCTCCGTACATAAACAAGCCGCGCTACGAGTACGCCGACGCCGAAGAACATCGCCAGCGCCACAAAGCCGCTGACCGACAACTGCATCATGCCGCTCAGTCCATTTCCGCTCGGGCAGCCGTCCGCCAGCCGGGCGCCCACCATGGCAACGGCCCCCCCGACCAGCGCGCCCACGGCGCGCTTGGCCACCGAGCCGCCAAAGCGTTGCCGCCAGGTGGGCGGCACGCTCTCCCATTTGAAGCTGCCATCGGAGAGGGCCGCCAGCAGCGCGCCCAGGAAGATCCCGGCGACGAGCATGAACTGCCAATCCACCTTCACCTTCGTTTCGGTGTAGTACTTGTTGGCCGCCACGTGGTCCGCCGCGACCAGGTGCTCCACGTAACCGGCCGCCCGCACAAACGTCGTCGATGCGCCCAGGTAGCTGGTCTTGTCGAGCAGCTTGGTGGTCGCCAGCGCCGAGGCGATCGCCAGCAGGCCCACCAGACCACCGGCCAGGTATGGGCTCCAGCCGCCGTTCTTTGCCTTGCCTGTCATGATGTCTTCCTCGTCAGAGTTGCGTGGCGTCACGAGGCCTTCAGGTACAGGCCGCCAATTTACCGACCAGATGAGCTGATCGCCACCATCTGCTGCGGGCCAGGGCGAGAATAATGGCAGCATGGCGCGCACGCCCCAGCGCGTCGTCTTCGCCGCGTGAACCAATAGAAGCGGGGCCCGCGGCGGCATGCCCACGGGCCCCGTTAACCATCGTATCGCGGTCGATTAACTAGAACTGCACTTGCAGTTGGACGCGAAAGACCAGCGCGTCGTCGTTGCAGTTGGCCAGGCTGCCCGAAGCCGTTCTGTTCGGCCACTCGTAAACCTTGACCATGTCGGCTTGCAGCTTGACGTCGTGGCCCTTCACGTAGTAGTTCAGGCCGCCGCCATACTCCCAGGAACCCTCATTGCCGGGATCGACACCCGCCACGCCGCCGAACCGGCCCACCACCTCAACCTGGTTCTCAAGTCCGGGGATCGGCAGGAAGTAGCCCATCTGCATGTAGCCGCCGTGGTAATTCTCGGTGTCGCCGATGCCCGTCAGCAGCGTGTAGGGCGTGAAGGGGGTGCGGTTAGCGCGGCGCGGATCAACAAAGCGCCAGATGTATTCCGCGTTGACGGAGAAGCCCTGCCAGCGGAAGGCCAGATCGGTTCCGAGCTGGTGAATCTGCAGGCCGTTCGAGGTGGTCACGCCGTAGGCCCCGGGCATCACGCTGTTGCGCCGGAAGGGAATGCGCAGCGTGCCGGCGTCGCCGGCATCATCGTTGAAGGCGTAGTGCACGCCCAGCTCCAGCGCGGGCGTTTCGTGCATCGGCATGTCGCTCTGCGAGCGCCACGTGCTGCCCGGCTTGTCACCCAGCACGTGCCACAACAGGCGCGTGACGATGGCCGGGTGGTTGTCAAGCTCGCGGGCTTCGTCGGTGGTGATGGTCCGGTTGTTCTGGCCGCGCAGCGAGTTGACCACATCCACGTACCAGCGCAGCCGCTTGTCAAACATGCGGCCCCAGAAACGCACGCCCACGCCGCGCCCAAGCTGGAACACCTCGTCCGTCAGGGGCAGGTCAACGAACTGGAAGCTACCGCTCGAGATCATCTGCCCACGCGTGCCGGCTAGCTTGAACAAGCCCAGCATGACCTGGAACTCTTCCGCGAAGCGGTAGTTGACGTATCCGTAGTATGCCGTCGCGTCGTAGCCCCCGTCGGAACTCATGTCCAACTGGATCTCGTACGTCAGGTCGGGCGAGTAGACATGACCACGAAACGACGGCCGCAACCGCTGGATATCAAAGCCTGTGCGGTCGTCGCGCTCCAGCCGCGGCGAGCGGTACTTGTTGCGCGAGCTCGTACCGTAGTGCGTCCAGCGGAACTGCATGCACGTCTTGACTTTCATCAGGAACAGGTCGTCGCTGCTACGGATGAAGAAACCACCGTCGTAGCCGGCCTGCAGCATGGCCGGCGCGAGGCTCTCGCGAAACTCCTGCTCGCTTAACAACGACCGAATCTGCTCCCGGATAAGCTCCGGTCGCTCATCCTGCGCGCCGGTCGCCGCCACCTGCTGCTCCAGCACGCCGATCCGGTCCTGCTGCGCTGCTATGGCGGCGCGCAGTTCGGCGAGCCGCTGCTCATCTGGACTAAATTCGGTGCTGTTTGATCCCTGCGCCAGCGCTGATTGACTCAGCAACCCAGCCACCAGCAGAATGCCAAGAGAAATGCCAAGAGAACTGCCGAGCAGTCTGCGTCTCATCTTAGTCTCCCTGCTACCCAACCGAAGGACTGCCAATTCCAGCGGCATTGCTGCATCACGATTCGCCCGCGTCAGCAGCGCTTAATGCAGCCGATGTACCGCGCCAATGGCGGGATTCTGCGCAAGCGGGGGCGGATTCGTCAACGCGTGGACAAGAACTTGTTAGGTTTTTGCCAATTCTTAACATACGAGCCCCCCTCGGTCCTGCCGGACATCCCACGCACGCCGTGGCCTTTCCGTGCGGTACAATGGGTGTCCCGCGCGGGCCGGGCAATTGCGTGGCCGCCGCGGCCCAGGCAGCAGGAGCCCGCAGAACCACATGAAGATTGGCTCACCAGCCCACGCGCCGCCGTCGCCCGAAGCGATCGGCGCCGTCGTCGCCGCCATACGCTCCGAAACCTCGGCGGACGTGCGTACTGACCGCCTGGCGCGCGGCCTCTATGCGACCGACGCCAGCATCTACGAGATCATCCCGGACGCCGTGGTCTGGCCACGTACGGTGGCGGACGTTCAGGCGGTAGTGCGGAGCTGCACTGCTCACGGCCTGCCGGTTACGCCGCGCGGCGCCGGCACCGGCTTGGCCGGCAACTGCCTGAACCGCGGCATCCAACTCGACCTGTCACGCCACCTGAACTCGATTCTCAGCATCGATCCGGCCGGGCGCACGGCGCGCGTGCAGGCGGGCGTGGTGCTGGACGAGCTTAACGCCGCCTTGCAGCCGCACGGCCTGCATTTTCCACCGGATGTTGCCACGGCCAACCGGGCCACGATCGGCGGCATGATCGGGAACAATTCCGCCGGCGCGCACTCGCTCGCCGTCGGGCGCACCTGCGACCACGTGTTGGGCGTTAATGTCGTCCTGTCGGATGGCTCGCTGGCCTGCTGGGGGTCTGGCGCTGGTGACACCGACAGCACGCTGGCCCGGCACTGCGAAGATGTCCTGGCCGCGATCAGCCGCGACTACGCCGACGAGATCGCAGCCCGCTTCCCGCGCGTCTTCCGCCGCAACGGCGCCTACGCCCTGGATCGACTGCGCCGCGCCGACGGTCGACTCGATCCAACTCAGGTCATCGTGGGCAGCGAGGGCACGCTGGGCGTCGTCGTGGCCGCCACGTTGAACCTGCTGCCACGCCCGCGGCACCAGGGGCTCTGCTTGGTGCACTTCGACGAATTGTCCGCCGCCCTCCAGGCCGTGCCGGTCATTCTACGACATGCGCCGGCGGCGGTTGAGCTGCTCGACCGCCTGGTCCTCACACGTGCCCGGCAGAATCCCAGCACGCGCGCCCGCCGGCACGTCCTGACGGGCGACCCGGCCGCACTCCTCATTGTCGAACTGTACGACGACGACGGCGAGCACCTGCAACACCGCCTGCAAGCACTGGCAACAGAGCTCGAATCGGCGTCCATCGGCTACGCGCGCCCGGTACTCACGGACGCAGCGCGCCAGGCCGACGTCTGGGCCATTCGCAAGGCCGGCACCGGCCTGGTCCTGTCGCAGCCCGGCGACACGCAGCCGCACGATTTCATCGAAGACTGCGCCGTGGACCCGGCGCGGCTGGCGGACTACATCGCCCGCCTCCAGGAGATCCTGACGGAGGAGGGCATCCCGCACGCCGCCTTCTACGGTCACGCCAGCGTCGGCCTGCTGCACGTGCGCCCGGCCCTGAACCTCAAGACGGCGGACGGCGTCCGCAAGCTGCGGCGCATCTCCGACCGCACCAGCGAGCTCGTCCGCGAGTTCGAGGGGGCCATGACCGGCGAGCACGGCGAGGGCTTGTCGCGATCCGAGTGGGTGGCGCGCCTGTTCGGCCCGCGGCTCACGCAGGCCTTCCACACCGTCAAGAACGCCTTCGATCCGCACGGTATCTTCAACCCGGGCAAAATCGTCAACCCGCTACCCATGGACGCCAACCTGCGCTACGGCGCCGGCTTCACGTCCGCGCAGCCGGCCACCATGCTGGACTTCACCACGCACGGCGGCCTGGCCGGCCTGGCCGACATGTGCAGCGGCATCGGCGAGTGCCGGCAGCGCCTGGCCGGCACGATGTGCCCCTCCTACATGGCCACCGGCGACGAGACCCACACCACCCGCGCCCGCGCCAACGCCCTGCGCCTGGCGCTCTCGAATCGCAGCCTGCTGGACGGCCTGGCCGACCCGGCCCTGGACGAGGTCTTCGATTTGTGCCTGGGCTGCAAGGCCTGCAAGACCGAGTGCCCCACCGGCACCGACGTCGGCAAGCTCAAGGCCGAGTGGCTCTACCAGCGCCATCAGCGGCTGGGCGTCCCGCGCCGCAGCCGCTTCGTCGCCCGCACCATCCGCCTGGCCGCGTGGGGCCAGAAGTTCGCCACGCTAAGCAACTGGCTGCTGCACGCCGAGCCCGTGCGCGCTTTGCTCCAATACTGGTACGGCCTGGATCGCCGCGTCCCCTTCCCGCCCTTCGCCCCGCAAACCTTCCGGCAGTGGTTCGTTGCGCACCGGCCGACCCGCGCGGCTTCTGCCCGCGCGGCAACGCCGGTCGTCTATTTTGTTGACACATGGACGAACTACTTCACGCCCACGGTCGGGCAGGCGGCCGTCAAGGTGCTCGAAGCGCTTGGCTGCGAGGTCATTGTACCGCCGACGGTCTGCTGCGGCCGCCCACTTATCAGCACCGGTCTGCTCGACGAAGCCCAGGCGCTGGCCCGGCAGAATGTCGCCGTCCTGGCACCGTTCGCCGGGCGTGACATTCCCATCATCGGCACCGAGCCGAGTTGCGTGTCAGTGCTGACTGACGAGCTGCCGCAACTTGTCCGCACGCCCGCCGCGCGGCGCATCGCCGCCTTGGCCACACCGGTGGAGGTCTTCGTCGCCGCGGCCCTGACGCGCGACCCGCACGCGCTGCGCTTCGCGCCCGCCGCCGACGCCGCCATATTTCACGGCCATTGCCACCAGAAAGCCCTGACCGGCACGGCCGCCGCGCTGCAACTCCTGACCGCCTGCACGGCCGGCCAGGCCCGCGAGCTGAACACGGGTTGTTGCGGGATGGCCGGCATCTTCGGGCACGAGCACGAGCATTATGAAATAGCCCGCGCGATCGGCGAACAACGGCTCTTCCCCGCGGTGCGCGCCCGCGGGACGGCCGACGTCGTCGTCTCCGGCTTCTCCTGCCGCCAGCACATCGCGCACCACACGGGCGTTCAGGCGCGCCACCTGATCGAGCACGTCGCGGCAGCGCTGTTGCCGGATGGCGAATCGGCTCCCCCATCTCTGCCCCGCGCCGAATCGTAAGTGGCCGGAGCAATGCCGCCCCCGGTTCAGCCGCATGGGCGACCTGCCGTACGTTCACTCATCCAGTATCTCACGCACACGTGCCAGCAGCGTCCTGAGCTTGTACGGCTTCTCCAGGAAGTTGAGGCCTTCCTCCAGCGCGCCCTGCCGCCCGATCACGTCCGCCGTGTAGCCCGAAACGAACAGCACGCGCAAATCAGCGTGCTCCATTACCAGCCGGCCCGCCAGTTCGCGCCCGTTCATGCCGGGCATGATCACATCTGTAACCAGAATATCGATGGGGCCCGTATGCGCGCCGGCCAGCTCCAGCGCGCGGGCCGCGTCTTGGGCTACCAGAACGCGGTAGCCGCGCCGGCCCAGCGCCTGGGCCGCCAGTTCGCGTACCGCTTGATCGTCCTCACAAATCAGCACCGTCTCGCTGCCGCACAGCCCATCGTCAGCCCCTGTCTGGGCCGGCTCCTCGTCCGCCTCGGACTGGATCCCCGGCAGGTACACGTTGAAGGTCGTGCCGCGCCCCACCACGCTTTCCACCGCAACGTGCCCGTCAGACTGCCGCACGATGCCGTGCACCGTCGCCAGCCCCAGCCCGGTCCCCTCGCCCGGCTGCTTCGTCGTGAAGAACGGCTCGAAGATGTGCTGCCGAATCTCCTCCGCGATCCCCGTGCCCCTGTCGCTCACCGCAATCAGCACGTGGCCCTCCCGCGCCGCCTCCGAATGCCACGCGGCCTGCTGCTTATCGGGTGGCACATTCGTGACGCGGATCGACAGCCGGCCGCCGTCGGGCATGGCGTCGCGCGCGTTGACCACGAGATTCATGATCACCTGCTCTATCTGGCCGGGATCGGCCCGGATGCGCCACACGTCCGGGGCACAGTCAATCTCAAGCTCGATATCCTCCCGTATCAGCCGGCGCAGCATCTTCTGCATGCCGCCCAGCAGTTGGTGCAGGTCTAGCACCCGCGGCTTGATCAACTGCTTGCGGCTGAAGGCCAGCAACTGCCGCGTCAGGTCAGCCGCCCGCCGGCCGGCCCGCTCAATATGCGCCAGTCCTTCCCTCAGCAGGTCATGCGGAGCATTCCGGTCCGCCAGCCCGTGCTGCAAGAGCTCCACGTTGCCCAGAATCGCCGTGAGAATGTTGTTGAAGTCGTGCGCTATCCCCCCGGCCAGTTGCCCGATCGCCTCCATCTTCTGCGACTGCCGCAGTTGCGCTTCGAGTGCCTGGCGTTCCTCCTCCGCGTGCTTGCGCTCCGTGATGTCCTCGGCGATGCCGACCATCCGCGTGATGTTGCCGCCCGCGTCCCGAATCGCCACCCCGCGATCCCATACCCAACGCACCGATCCGTCCGGCCGGATGATCCGGAATTCCTCCGAGTACAAGCCGGTTTCCCGTGATTGCCGGTGCGCACCTTCGGCGCGCGCCCGGTCGGCTGGGTGAATCGTATCCAGCCAGCGGTGCGACGGTCCGCTCATTTCGGCACAGCTCCGCCCCCAGATCTGCTCAACCGCCGGGCTGACATACAGCACCTCCGACCCGTCCGCGTTCTCCATCCAGAAGACTTGCCGAATGCTCTCGACCAACTGCCGAAAACGCTCCTCGCTCTCGCGCAGGTCGCGCAGGATGAGCAACGTACTGAGCCCGTCCGCAATACGCCGCCCGATTTCCGTGAACAAACGCTGCTCATCCGCAGTCCAGACACGCGCGTACGAACACTGATGCAGCCCAAACAGCCAGGGCTTGCCAACCTTCGGCCGTAGCGCGGTGAACATCTGCGCCTGCACCGAGAACAACTCGGACGTCGCCGCCGACACCGGTTGAGCCGTGCCATTCGTGCACATCACCGGGCCATCCGCGGCCAGTGCCATTCGGCAGTCCTCGGCCGTGCTCGCGGCCATGGCCACATCCCGGCCCAGCGCGAATGCTCCGGGATACTCCGGGCGCGCTGCTTCCACCGGCACCCGGAAAAACGTCGCCTCCGGATCGCAGGGATGGAACAGCCACGCCCGATCCGTGTCGAAGATGGCCTGCACCACGTCCATGGCCCGCCGCAGCATCTCCTCCACATCCGTAGTCGCACGAATGACGCCATCCACCCGCTCGAGGCTCTCCAGAAAGTGGACATACGCCCGCTGTCGATCCTCGCTAAGCTCGCCCTCCGGCCCCGCCCCCGCATTCGCGTCCCGGCCGGTCGGCCTTGCTGCGCCGCTCGACAATCAGGTCGTCGCGGGATTGCTCCGTGCCGCACATGCAGACCTCCTTGTCGCGCTCGCCGCAACCCCGCGCCCAGGCAGCTCAGACGCAAGGCCGCTGATCGGATCACGTCGGACGAACAGAAATGCGCTGCCGCACGTCTGATTATGCCGCTTGAGCGGCCGGCCGTCGACCCCCGACCACGCCCTTTCGCCACACAGGACCCCGAGCGCCCCGCGCACAAAAACGCGCAACCCAGCGCAATGCCCGCCAGAACGACGCTATCGACCGCCCGCCGGCTAGAACTCCTATACAACCCCGCCTATCGTTCCGCGAGTGCCCCATGACCCGAAAGCCACAGCAAAAACACCGCTCGGAATCGCCGGACGTCCTGGCCTGGAGCCGCGCGTACCTCGCCGACTACTTCAGCGACCCGCCCGCCCCGTTCCACCACGAACTGCTGCGCGACCTGCGCGACGCCGATCGCCGCCTGCTCGCCCGCGTCGCCCCCCGCGGCCACGCCAAAAGCACCTGCGCCGCCTTCGCCTACCCCCTCTGGTGCATCTGCCACCAACAACGCCGCAACATCGTCATCATCACTCACGAAGCCTCCCTCGCAACCCAGTTCGTACGCGACATCCGCCATGAGCTGGAATCCAACGAGCGCCTCCTGGCCGCCTACGGCGACCTGTGCACGCCCGCCACCACGCCGCACGACCCACCCGCTGACACCGGCGCATCCTCAGCGCCCAAGCGCGCCTCACGCACCTCCGCCCCTAAAAAGCCCTCCCGCACCAAGTGGACGCAGGAGCTCTTCACAACCACCACCGGCATCAGCGTCCAGGCCAAGGGCTCCGACGCCAGCTTCCGCGGCGCACGCGTCGGCCCGCACCGCCCCGACCTCATCATCTGCGACGACATCGAGAAGGACGAGCACGTCGCCTCGCCCGAAGGCCGCCGCAAGCTCGAATACTGGCTGCGCCGCGTCGTGCTGCCCGCCCTCGCCCCCGACGGCCGCCTCATCCTGCTCGGCTCCATCATCCACTACGACTCCCTCCTCGCGAACCTGCGCGACCGCCGGCGCTTCCCCGGCTGGGACTACAAAGTCTACCGCGCCCTCGAGGCCGAACTCCGCGCCGACGGCCAGTACTACCGCGTCGCCCTCTGGCCCGCCCGCTGGTCCGTCGAGCGCCTCGACCACGAACGCCAACGCGTCGGCACGCTCGCCTTCGAGCAGGAGTACATGGCCAACCCCATCGACGACTCCGTCCGCGTCTTCCGCCCCGAGTGGCTCCAACCCTACCACGCCGACCTCGACGCCATACGCGAACGCCTCGTCACACTCATGGCCATCGACCCCGCCACCGGCACCACCGGCGGCGACTTCTTCGCCCTCTGGGTCGGACAGGTCGATATCTCCTCCGGCATCATCTACACCCGCGAACTGAACCTCGAGCGCATCGGCGTCGTCCAGCAGGTCAAACGCATCGTCGCCGCCTTCGAACGCTGGCGGCCCATCAAGATCGGCATCGAGACCACCGCCTACCAGGTCGCCCTCAAGGACATCCTCGAAGACTACAGCCGCAGGAACCACGTCTACATGCCCATCGTGGCCATCCAGACCCTCGCCAACAAACGCGCCCGCATCGAAGGCTCCAGCGTCTTCTACGAGAACGGCACATTCCGCCTGCCGCCCGGCTTGAGTCCCGACATCGAAAGCCAATTCCTCCATTTCCCCAAGGCCCGCCACGACGACGCCCCGGACGTCTGCGCAATGGGCATCGAGCTCGCCCGCGCCGCCCGCGCCTGCACCCGCATCGAAGGCCTCACCGCCCGCCGAAACTCCCACCCCCGCCACGACGCATGGTAACCAGCCCCGCCGCCACCGCCGCCGGTCCGCCTTCTCCCACTCGGCCTCGGTCGGGAGTCGCCGGCCGTTCGCATCCCACTTCACGTGCGGCGCCGACAGCCGATTGACCGGGCTGCCTGTCTGAGTATATTAGTGGACGCTTATGCACCCGGAGCCCGTGATGAGTAAGACGACCAGGCTGGCGCGCATCCTGAAGGTGCTCTCCGTCGGCACCCGCGTGGAGATCTTGCGCCTCCTGAAAGGCCGGGTGCTGTGCGTCAACGCCCTGGCGGCGCGGCTGAGCGTGACGCAGGGCGCGGTGTCACAGCACCTGCGGATCATGCGGGACGCCGCCCTCGTGGTGGACGAAAAGCGGGGCAGTTTCGTCCATTACCGTCTGAACGAGAAAACCCTCGCCACGTGGCGGGCGGAGGTGGACAAGCTGCTGGACCCCGCGCCCGCGGCCGGCCCGAACGCGAAAGGAACCAAACCGTGTGCTGCTGCAACAACCAGAAGCCAAGCTGCCAGAAGCCAAAGAACCTGACCCGTAAGCCCGAGGACTGCTCGCCCGAGCAGTTCCGCAACTGCCACGGCGACACGGCGGATCATCCCTGCGCGCCCGGGCAGACGAAACGCCCCCACGCCTCAGGGACCAACCAGGCCCGCAAGCACCCCGGCGCAGACAAAACGTAGCGCAGGCCGGCCAGGCCTGCGGCGGCGCAAAAGCCCGCATCACCGTTGCGAGGGTATTATGCGATTCGTAAGACTGCTCTCGGCCATTGTCACCGTCCTGACGTTCCTGGTCATCGTTTTCGGCAAGATCGTCCGCGTCACCGGCGCCAGCGACTCGATACCCGACTGGCCGCTGGCCTTCGGGCAGCTAGTGCCGGAGATGACGCCTCTGGTATTCTGGGAATGGTCCCATCGCCTGCTCGCGCTACTGACAGTGATAACGATGCTGGCGCTGATCGCCTGCGCTGCCCGCGTTTCGGCCCGGCTGTGTCTGTACTGCGTCGTTTCGCTGCTCTTGTTGGTCGCGACGGCGTTGATCGGCGGACTGTCGATCCTCTACCCCCTGCACTGGGGCTGGGCCGCCGCCGATCAGGCATTAGCCATGCTCTTCTTTGCCAGCATCGTCGGCCTGGCGGTGTGGTCGAGAATGACAGCCACAATCTCAGCCCGGTCCGGCTCTGCGGCCGGTTAAGGGTGGTTGTTCACGTGCGTCGAATCTCGTGGCGGTCCGGACAGCTCTTGGTCGTGCTGGGGGCCATTGCGGCGGGAGTCTACTGAACCCAATTCGCCCCGGTGCCGGTGGCGCTGCACACAGTGCAGCGCGGCAAGATTGTCGCCGCAGTGCTGGGCACGGGCACGCTGGAAGCACACATCAGCGCCACGATCAGCCCAAAGGTCTCCGGGTTGGCCACTCCCAGTCCGTTGCCCGCGCGACCAGCCCCCGCCGCGCCCTCCGAACCGAGCCGCCCCATCCGAACCGAGCCGCGACTGTGAAGGAGCGGTTCTTCTGAGTACCCCGCCCCATCCGAACCGCCCCGCCCGCTAACCCACCCCGACCCTGCCGCCCCGCACTTTCCGGGCAATCGCTCCCCCCAGCCCCGCCCCGCCAGCTAACTCATCCGACCCTCCCCTCCCGCGCCATCTGAACAATCGCTTCCTGACAAATCCGCTCCACGTCCGCTTTTCGGACAATTTCCCCCTGACAACGCTCTTCCGCGCGGTATAATGACCTTGCCTCCTGGATTCCGATCACGCCCGGCTCGTCCGGACGCCGGGGGCCCGACCTCACGGGGAGCGTCGGCCCGTCAACCCATCAACTCACCGGGAGGCAACAGGGCCACGCCATGCGTGCGAGTACACGCCGCCAGTTCCCGATCATGGCCACCACGGCCGTGTGTCAATTGTTGGGCGCATGTCGTATCAAGGCCACTTGTCGAATCGGCGGAAAGCAAAGGAGTGGAATCATGCAACTACGGCTTCAATCAACAGTATTGGTCATTGCCGGCCTCCTGGTCGCGAACGTCTGCCTCGCCGGCCAGTTAGCCGCCGCGGGCGGCACGCGCGAGCCGACCAAAGGGCTGCTGTACTGCCCGGCCAACCCGGACAATCCGACCTTCCGTGCGGAAGTGTCGGCGGCCCTCGGCGGCCTGGCCGTCGATTACTTCGACGCCCGCACGGCTACGCCGACGGTCGAGCAAATGCAGGAGTATCTGGCGGTATTCACGTGGGAGAATTACTCCTACGACGACCGCGAGCTCATGGGCAACCGACTGGCCGAATACGTCGATCTCGGCGGCCGGGTAATCATGGGGCAATGGGCTACACCGACCGGCGGTTCGACCGAGGGCGGCATCTGGGGGTGGGACTACTTTCCGGCTACCTCGACCAGTTATAGCAGCGGCTCGTACATGGGCGACGGCACCGACTGCGTACACCAGGGAATCGCCGAGTACTACAGCCAGTACCTGGACGTTGCTTATGTGCGGGAGGGATTCATGTCCGACGGCACCATGAGCACCGGCACGCTGGCCGTGGCCTGGCGGCCTGACCGCCGCGTCTACTACAGCCCCGGCAACACCGGGGCAAGCTACGGCACCGGCGACTGGGCCCAACTGACCGCCAACATGGTGCTGTGTGAAAACCAGCCCGGCGACCTGAACTGCGACGGCCTGGTCAACGCCTTCGACATTGACCCGTTCGTGCTGGCACTGGTGGATCCCGACGCTTACGCGGCCGAACATCCGTACTGCGACCACATGCTGGCCGACATCAACGGCGACGGCGTTGTCAACGCCTTCGACATCGACCCGTTTGTGACCTTGCTGGTCGGCGGGTAAGCGACTCGTTCGCAGCGACCTCCGGGACCGCGCCGTCGCGTGCCCTCCGCCGCGCGCATGCCCTGCGTGCGTGCGGCGCAGGCCATGCGTGTGGCACAACTGAGTTTCTGGACGGGGAAACAGGAGTACCAACCATGCAACGAACGCCTCTATCAAAACTGCTCGCCGTCGCCGCCGTGCTGCTGCTGGCCGTCGCGGCCCCGGCCGAGCCCTACTGGATCACCTGGGAGGGTAACGACTACCCCGAGAACCAGGGCTGGCAGCGCATCACCTACGGCGGCGGCTCCCACCGCTGGCTGGGCCTGGGCAACATGGTCATTGACGGCCGCGCCAGCATGGACATATCCGACTTCTATCGCCTGGACGCGTCCATGGACATCGGTCCGGACGAATTCTTCCTCATGGAATGGCGCCTGCGCGTGGACGAGGTCTACGGCTTCGCAGACCCCGGCATCAACATGACGTCGCTTGATCAGGCTATGCTCACTATCGTCTATTCGGCTGACCGCTTCTACATCCTTGACGAGCATATCTGGATCGACTTCGCCCCCGGCGTCTTCCACGACTACTCGCTCAAGTCCTACGACCTGGTCACCTACACGCTCCACATTGACGGCGAACTCGCCCACACCGGCCAGTACTCTCCCGCCGGCTGGGACTCTGGCGTGGAGTGGGGTGACTACGTGCGTGGCGCGAGGAGCCTGAGCACATGGGATTACGTTCGGTTCGGGATCGTTCCCGAACCAACTGGCGCGCTGTTGGGGCTCGCAGCGCTGCTGGTCCTTCTTTCGAGCCCAGGAATTCGGAGGTAGTGCTATGCCGCGCCGACCGGCCCGCCCCGCGCCCTCCAAACCACCCCGCGCGATCCGAACCGAGCCGCGACCGTCAGGGAGCGGTGTCTTACAGACGCGCCCGTGTGCCACTGCTCTTGAGCAGTGTCTTGAACCCTCCCCCCCGCCGTCCGAGCCGCCTGCCCTCCGCCCCGCGCATGCCCCGCGTGCGCGCGGCGCAGGCCATGCACATGCCCCGCGCCCGCCTCACAACCCCCCTCCCTCTCAGGGAGGGGACAGGGGAGGGTCGCAACACCCAGCCCGCGCCACTGCCCGCCGCTGCCGTTGCGGGCAGCCATCCGCGTGCACGCCGAACGCCGCCGCGCGCTCTTCCGCGCTTGCGACCACCCGCTTTCG
>Ga0334889_1000554_pt1 | contig 57330 bp, 54 predicted proteins | sample GraSluR1_MG_2_FD_207222 | JGI IMG/M metagenome (GOLD analysis project Ga0334889, IMG submission 207222) | Sludge microbial communities from methane-producing bioreactor in Wageningen University, Netherlands - Granular Sludge_8_08-R1 | ecosystem: Engineered > Bioreactor > Anaerobic > Unclassified...
GCAAAGCGCCTGGCGCAGCACGCCGTGCTTCTCCAGGCGCTGGTCCCGGGCGGTGGCCTGGAAGGCCGTACTGGCGGCGATCCCCTGGCTCTCCAGCCAGGCGCGGAAGGAGGGGATCCCTGCCTCGCGGTACAGCCTTCCCTCCTGGACCCGGCGCAGGATCCGACCGCGCTGCAGCTCCAGGCGCTCTCGGGTGGCCAGCAACCTGCGGGCCAGACAAGTCAGCTTGCGCGGGCTGCGGGGAAGTTCCTGGCGCAAGAGACAGGGGAGTTCCGGGGGGGCTTGCGCGCTGTCTGGGTTCGCCTGGCCTGCTCCGGCTTCGGCGCCATCCGGTCCTGCCTGTGCCCCCTCGGTTTGAGGCGCCGCGCCGCTCGGCCAGATCTTTCCGCCGCTTGATTCGGGCGTCGAGGCAGGCGCCGTGGCCGGCCACCGGGGATCGCGCTGGAAGGGAGGCGGAGCCGGGGCACCAGGATCCTCGGCCGCTTCAGGTCCGGCCCCCTGCTTCGGGGGCAGACCGGCCAGGGCCGAAAGCTCGGCGTCGCCCTCCACGCTCCGCAGCCATCCGGCCTTCGGAATCCCTGGCTGCGGGCAGGGGGCCTGCAGGCTGAGGTCAGCCGTCAGGCTGCCCTCTGCCGGGGCCTCAAGCGGCCGGGCCGCCGCGAACTCGGCCAGGATCTGCTCCAGCACATGGGCGAGCCCCAGGTCCCGACCCTCGCGGCGCCGGGCCAGCTCCACCGCGGCAAGCCAGCTGGCGTAGGGCTCGGCTTCCAGGTCGTAGGTCCGGACCCGGGCGGTTTCCTTCTCTTCACCCGCCATGGAAGAACGCAGCGGCCTCAAGGCCCGGCGCAGCTCCTGCACGGAGAGGCTGGCGGCCCGTTCCGCCCATTCCGCATCGCCGGCTTCGTCCAGGCGCAGCAGCTCCAGGGCGTGGGTCCGGGGAAGCCCACCTTCCAGGAAGGCCTGCCGCAGGATCGGCCGTCGCAGCAGCCCCTCGGCCAGGCGCACCGAATCCCAGGCGGCGGTCGCCGAGATTCCCAGCTCCTCGCGACAGAAGACTGCGGGCGTGACGTAACCCAGGTGCTTGTGGCTTCCCCGGATCATGGGGGCGAGCACCTGCCCCAGCCGCAATTCGAGGAGAGGTCCGAAGCGGGCAAGTTCCGTCAATGCTTCCTGCATCAGGGCGGCCTGCCGGGCCCGGGATGGCCGGAAGCCTCGGGGAGAATCCTCGAGAAGGGCGAGGACCTCGGGGCAGAGGCTGGGATTGGCCGGGAACGCCGGGTTCTCCATACCTCATTCTACCGTGGATGGGCCCGCCATGTCTAATTTGGCGATCGCGCAATCGCCTGCGCCGCAGGGGTTTGCGCGATTCGCAGGCGATGATTTGCGGCCTTTTTGAAGGCCTCGACGAGACAAATCTCGTCCGGCACCGGAGCAAACCCTTCCAGGCCCTTCCAGGGGGTCTTGCGGGCCGATATTTCATCGACATCCTTCAACGCGGCTTCTTGCTCTCGGAATGTCCCGCCGCAAAGATTTAACAATCCTCTCGTGCCTGATGCATTGAGTCATGGTCGTGGCTCTCAGGCCGAGCGGGCGATCTGCTCACAGATGGGCTCCAGAGCCCTCGGCTGCTCACCTTCACCGTCCGCATTGCCATTATCTTACGATGACCATCCAGAACAGGCCGCTTGACTCCGGACACTGAGCCCGGCGCTGCGGCCCTCCACGGAGGATGGTCCATGACCCGGCAGATACGGCAATTCACCCCTGACAAGCGGACACAGGCTCTTCATCGCGCCGAGGAAGTCGGCGCAGCTCGGGCAGGCAAGGAACCTGAATCCGCCACCTACCGTGGCATTCGGAAGCCGATCCATTTGTGGCCCACCCACACCCAGGTATGGGTGGGAAGGGCCCGTCTGCGTCGTCAGGCGCACCTCTGCGGTGCTCACGTAGTTTCCAACGACGCTCCGCTCCTCGACGCACGCCTTCCTTGCATCCAGACCCGCCTCGACGCCCTCGGTTCTCACGCCAGGCGGCGGATTCAGACTCAGTGCCTCGCCTCGGCCTGCCATCCCTTCCCAGGTCACCGGGCCAGTTGCCGGAGGCGCTCGAGCAGGGCCACCAGGTCGGGCCGCGTGGTCCGCGGATTCATCAGGGTGCAGCGCAGGTGGAGACCTGCGGGCAGCCGGGTCTGCACGATGTAGAAGGACCCCTCGTCCAGAAGTGCCTGGCGGAGCCGGGCCTGCAGGGCGTCCGGGTCCCCCAGATACCCCTCGGGCAGGTGGCGGAAGCACAGGATGTTGCTCTCCGGGACGTGCCCGGGCTCGAAGTCCGGGGCCTCGCGCAGCAGTTCCTCGAACTCGCGCGTCAGGGCGTGCGTGCGGTCCACGAACTCCTCGAAGACCTGGACGCCGTGATGTCGGAGGCAGGCATACAGGCGCAGGGCCATCATGGTCTTGGTGCACTCCAGCGTGCGGTGGGCGAGGTTGAACCACTCCTCGCGCGCCTCGCCGGCCAGCAGGTACGAGGCGCGCTGCGCGAAGGCGGAATACGAGTCGGAGCCGCGCTGGAACACGACCGCGGTCAGGAGCGCGGGCATCATCATCATCTTGTGGGCGTCCCACACGACCGAGTCGGCGCGCGCCAGGCCTTCCAGGAGATGCCGGTGCTGCCGGCTCAGGAGGGCCGAGGCCCCGTGGGCGCCGTCGACATGCAGCCACAGGCCGTGCTGCTCGCAGAAGTCCGCCGCCACGGGGAGCGGGTCATAGGTGCCGGTGGCGGTCGAGCAGGCGTTGGCCACGACGGCCAGGACGCGGCGGCCCAGGCTCCTGGCGGTGGCCCGGGCCTCTTCGAGTCCGGACCGGGTCAGGCGGAACCGGGTGTCGGTCGAGACCGGAATCGCGCCTTCGGCCCCCCATCCCATGACCTGGACGGCCCGCTTCGCGGAGTAGTGGGCGTGCTCGTTGACCAGGATGCAGGAGGGCTCGGTCTGCCCCGATTCCCAGACGCCGGCCTTGGCCTCGCGGGCTGCCAGCAGGGCCGTGAGATTGCCGGCCGAGCCGCCCGAGGTGAAGAAGCCGCCCGCCTCGGGGCCGTAGCCGATGAGGCCCGCCATCCACTCGACCAGTCGCCGTTCCAGGATCGAGGTCACGGGCCCCATCTCGAAGACCGCAGTCCCGTTGTTCAGCAGCGACCCCACCAGATCGCAGAGCGCGGCCGCCGGGAGGGGCGCCGACACCTGGTGGCCCAGGTAGCGGGGGTGGTGCAGGTGGTTGGATTGCTCCAGGGCCTGCCGGAGGGTTTCCAGCAGGGGCTGGCGCTCCGTTGGGGCAGGCCACCGCTCGAGCACGGCCTCAGGCGTCCGGGGCGGCAGGACGGGCCCGATGCCCCTCTGGGCCTGGCCCAGGTGGTCGGCGAGCAGGTCGACGGCGGCGTGGCCGAAGCGGCGGAATTCCTCGGGATCGTAGGCTTGCATCGCGGTCGCTTCGCCGGAGGCGGTCATCTTCCGCCCACCATCGCCCGTGAGGCAGGTGGGGCGGCCTGGCGCCTCGACGACTTGGGTTTCCGCCATGATGTTGAGGAAATGCCGCATGATCATGGTGGAAACCCACTGCCGCTCCTGGCCAGGAGGAGGGTGGCCACGCCGGCCCGCCCGGGTTGCCATTCGCTCACGAGTCGTTGGCGCAGGCCAGGGGTCTGGCTTCATCTCCCCAGCCAGGGCATCGGGCAGGCCGGCTCGTACCCGAGATACTGGAGAAAATGGCCGAAGAGCCACTCCACGAACATGAACTGGTCGGGAGTCAGGATGACAGGAACCGCCGCCTGGCTGCCACTCCTTTCGAAGACATCCCGCAGGATCCAGACCCCATCTTCGGATTCGGCAACGCCCGCCTCAAGATCTGCCGGCCCCTCGCACGTCAACTCTCCCCGGGCCGAGACCTCCACGAAGCCGACGACGGCCTCCTCCCCGCTGCGACGGACGGGGACGCGCTGCCGTTGGTTGCTCCGGACGCGCTCGAGCAAGGCCTGGTAGGCCGGGGCCATCCGCTCTGGGTCAACGGACCCGTCCTCCGGAAAGGGAAGATCCACAGCGCTCATGGGCCCCAGCCGGAACGCTCCGGGTCCCAGGGGAAGATCCTCAGGAGTGAGGTTGTCGAGACTGCGAGGGGCAATGTCATGGAAGACGCACGAGCGCCCCAGGAAGCAGAGGAGCCTCTCGCCTTCCCAGGAGACCGTGCCGATCGGGATCCAGTCGTCCCCTTGCTTCTCGTCGATCAGCCGATACAGCGTCACGGACCCCTCCTTCGAGACCGTGGACACGCTTCACCTGTGCCTGGCGTCCTCTCGGCCCTTCCGCCACGATCCCGTGGAACTTCCACAACCTCATGGTGGATGAAGGATGGGGACCCTGTGAAGCCTGGCATCGTCCCGGTGAGGCCACCAAGGTCTGGCGGGTCGGAAGCGCCCACGGGGAGGGGGCCGTGTTTCTAGATCCGGGGCAGTTGGGGCAAGCGGTCGAAGTGGGCGTCCCGAGCCAGCAGCAGGAGATCGTGCTGGGCGACCAGGGCCGCGATCCAGAGGTCGTTGGTCGGGATTGGCGTGCCCTGGACCCGCAACTGGCGGTAGAGCCGCGCATAGTGATGCGAGGTCTCCTCGTCCGGCGCGAGGACCTCGACGCGGGGACGATTCAGGAATCGGACCAGGTTCCTCTCGTTCTCGAGGGCCCTGGTGCCGCAGGCAAAGCCGGTGCGGAGCTCCGCCAGCACGATCAGTGGGAGGTAGATCCGCTCGGCGCGGCGGAGGGGTTCGACCGCTTCGGGAACCCCCCGAGTGAAATCGACGTATCGGTATGTGTCCAGGGCGATCCTCATTCCCATGCCTGGTCGTCCACCTGGTCCTGCGCCAGGATCGCGCGATCGAAGTCGGGGTCCTCGACCCAGGTCCCGACCAGGTCGTCGAGATCTTCGTGGACGACCTCTTTGGCGGAAACTCCGGCGCCAGCGGCCAGGGAGTCCAGGACCACGGCGTTCAGGCTCCGCCCCTCGCGCCGGGCCCGCTCCCGCAAGGCGGATTCCAGTCGCGCAGGGACTCCGCGAATCGTAAACTGGGCAGCGCCCGCCTTCTTTTCCATGCCTACATGGTAGGCTGTAGGTGCAGGCATGTCAATCGTGGGACCGGTTCCCGAATCCGCCGTCTGGCGTGAGAACCGAGGGCGCCGAGGCGGGTCTGGATGCAAGGAAGGCGTGCATCGAGGAGCGGAGCGTAGTTGGAAACTACGTGAGCACCACAGAGGTGCGCCTGACGACGCAGACGGGCCCGGATCGACGGCCGAATGCCACGGTAGGCGGCGGATTCAGGCGGTTGTCAGCGATCGGACGATATGATTCACCGCGAGATCGTTCGATAGGAGCCACCCTCAGGCGGCCGGCCAGAGTAGGCGTCAATACCAGGCATCCAGGCGGCAGGTACGCCAGAGACCGTGGTCTCCGGGGGGCTCCTACCGGTCGACGAGGCCTTGGCGAGAGGTGTATTGCGGATAGTCGGGAGGACGACCTTTGGCCGCGTGGTTTTCGCCCATGCAGTGGACGGAGTACTGCGACCGATCGAGGGACACCCGATAGCTTGCTGAATACGTGTCCTTCCCTGCACTGGGGCAGGTGGGGATCACCTTGAGGTAGTCCCCACGCAGGCGGTCGAGACGGTCCGGATAGCATCCGAAGTCCTCCGAATACATTTGCAGCGCGGTCGCGATGTTCTTGAGATTGCTGGGGCATGGATCCATGCTGCCATGCGCTCTCGCGCGGATTGCGTTGACGAAGACGAAGGACCCCCAGGCGAGGCTGGCCGCGGCGAGGACCATCATCACCGGAGCCCACTCCCAGCGCTCTACCACGGTGCCGATGTGGGAGGCCAGCCAGCCCGCCAGCGGGATGGCCGCCGTAGCAAGGACGCCATGGAGGATGGTGAAGGGGACCCAGGCCTGCTCGTGCAGGAACACCGCCTGAGCCGGGAGGCCCAGGCCGAAGAGCGCGAAGGCTGAATGGGACATCTCTTGGAGGGGCAATCCGCTCGTTTCCTGGAGCTTGCCAGCAGGCAGGATGGCCATGCCCTGGATGAGCAGACCTCCCAGATACCACAGGGCCACGGCCCAACTCAAGCGGACCTGCGCACCCTTCGGGCACGGAATCCGGCGGCCGAATTCCCACGCGACGCCGCCCCACATCGTGCAATGCGCCACCAGAAAAGCGCCAGGCGCAAGGAGAAACCAAGAGGGAGCCGAGTCCTCGACAGGGTAGGCCGTGAACGAGGTGGCGAGCGTGTCGAGCCCGTAGAGAAGGAGCGATCCAATCAGGACAGGCGGTAACAGCAACCTCAGCCACACGAGTGCGGCGAAGGTCCGCCGGCCCAACGTCATCCCGGCCTGATCGACGCGCAGCGGGTAGGTCCTGGCCAGGCGGGCGCAGTTGCAGCCGAGAGCCCAGGGAATGCCCAGCGCGACGAACCCGGCCAGGAGAAAGGCTACCGCCTGCCAGGCCCTCGTCGGATCCCGGGCCAGGAACGCCGACCCGGCCGACAGGACGAGCAGTGGCACCCATCCCCGGCGGGGCACCCGGCTCTCCCTCCAGGCCTCGCCGAGCGAGGAAAGCATGGTCGGAGGAGTTCGACGACGGCCAGGCGATTCCCGCAGCCCGTCAACCGGACCAGGGCCCTGACCCACCCCCCCTTCAGCCCAGGTCTCCCAGGGCTGCGGCCACGTTCCCGACCAGCGGGGGCTCCAACAGGGAGGTTCCGTGCAGCCCCGGGATCTCGACGACCCGCACGGCGCTGGCGTGGCCCTCCCAGCCCAGGGCCCGGTGGACCCGCAGCATCGGCACCTGGTGGCGCGCCCGCAAGAGCAGGAGTTCGCCGGGGTAGAATCCGGGAGCGTAGTCCTCCCGGGCCGTGAGCGGGATGGCGAGAAGCCCGGTCCTCCCAAGGCTCCTCCCAAGCGTCCCGGCACCCTTCCGGCAGGCCCTTCCCAGGACGCAGCGCAGGTAGTCCAGGCGGGTCCCGGCGGGTTGGCGGACCAGGGTCTCGGTGTGATGGGCCACCCTCTGGGCTCCTCTCAGGAGGCCTTGGAGGCTCCGGCTTCGCCCCAGGCAGGGCAGGGGTCGGCCGTGACCGGGAACCGCCGTGTCGAGGAGGACCACCTGCCCGGGCATCCTCCCGGAGCGCGCCAGGCGACAGGCCATCTCGAAGGCCACCAGGCCCCCCAGCGAGAGCCCCAGCAGGTGGAAGGGGCCCTTGGGGAGACAGGCCTGCAACTCCTCGAGGTATCGCACGGCCATGGCCTCCACCGAGGGGTGCTCCGGCTCCTGCATCGCCTGGAAGCCGATGGAGTCGCCTGGAAGGAGCCCGGCCAGGTGCCGGTAGATCTCGGCCGAGCCCCCCAGGGGATGGACGAAGACGAGGGTGGTCTCGCCCGGCCTCCGGAGCAGGGGCTGCAGGTGGCGAAAACAGACCGGCCTCTTCAGGGCCTGGGCCAGGGCTCGAGGGGTGCGGGCCCGGGCCAGCGTGGGCAGGGGCACGGGGGCGCCGTGGCGCTCCTGGAGGCGCGAGCACAGGCGGAGGGCCGCCAGCGAGTCCCCTCCCTGGTCGAAGAAGTCCCAGTCGGGGTGGACCTCGGGGCGTCCGAGAACCTCCCGCCACAGATCCACCAGTTCATCGAGGTCGGAGGAGGAAACGGTCGGCTCGGTCTTCAGGATCTGGCGATCCACCTTTCCGGCCAGGCTGCGGGGCAGGTCGGAGGCGACCTCGAGTCGCCCGGGAACCATCCAGGCCGGAAGCTGCCCACGCAGGAAGCTCCGCAGCTCGACCGGGTCCAGCGGGGCTCCCGACCCCGGCTGTGAAGATTCCGCAGGGACGACCCAGGCCCCCAGGAGCCCGCCGGGGAGCAGGAGGACGGCGCATTCGCGAACCCGCGGGTGCCGACGAAGCGTCGCCTCGATCTCCTCGAGCTCCACCCGGTAGCCGCCGACCTTGACCTGCCGATCCACTCTCCCCAGGAAGGCCAGCTCCCCGTGCGGCAGGCGCCGCACCCGGTCCCCCGTGCGGTACAGGCGTTCGCCCCGGATCGCCACGAAGCGCTGCCCGGTGAGTTCGGGTCTTCCCAGGTAGCCCCTGGCCAGGCCTGGACCGCCCAGGAAGAGCTCGCCCTCCAGGGCTTCGGCTCCGTCGGGGTCCAGCACCCTCACCAGGGTTCCAGGCAGGGGGCGCCCCAGGGGGACCAGCCCGCTCGAGACATCCCCCTCGGTCAGGTCGCATGCCAGCGAGACGATGGTCGCCTCCGTCAGGCCGAAGTTGTTGACCAGCCGCGGGGGGCGCAGGCCGTCTCGAGCAGAAGGTCCGCGAGAAGATCCCCGGCGACTTCGAGATCCTGCGCACCGAGATCGGGGCGGTGATCGGGACCCACGTGGGCCCCGGGGCAGCGGGGTTGACCTACCAATCCTGAGGCCGGCTCGGGGTCCCCTGGTCCTGAGTTTGGCAGCTCTGGCCTCCGATTTGTTCGTGAGCACCCGAGGTCATACCGCTTTGTCGGATTGATCTTCATTCTCGATCGGAGTCAGGTGGTGTGAGTTGCTGTCCAGAGCAATGCGCCCGTCCCAACTCCGACGCCTCGCAACCAAACCGCCCCCGAGGTGCCGAGGCACGTCCTGGCTGCCTGGCTGAGTGTCGGGCGGCTGACACGGTCCGATGTCCAGACACCTGACGGAGACGCCGTCCCAGCACCTGTCCGGAGATTAGCGGAAGGTAGGTGCTGGACAATCGCATAGATGAGCCTCCTTCACCGTCGGATGACGCGTCGCAACGTCGAACGCCACGACCCCTCCGGATCGTGGATGATCCGGAAAGCTCCGAGGGCCAATGCCTGGCTCTTGGACCGGGTAAACACGAATCGCCAGTCGCCGCAATTCTTGTGCAGGTAGTAGATTGCGTTCCCCTCCAGGGCGCACTCGGCCACGGCCAGGTGGGGGAACTCGGCCACGTGATACTGCCGTCCACCGAGCTTCAGGCCTCGCCACCAGGCCTCTGGTCTCTGTGCCACCAGGAAGTCGAGCCGCTCCTGGACCATCTTGGCCTCTTTGGGAGGAAGGCCAGACATGATGTTCTTCCGATGCTGTGAGTCCTGGTCACCCCACCAACCGGAGGGCAGGAATTCCCAGTCCATGGCCTGCAGAGCCACCGAGGTTCCCGGCTTATGTCCCTTCCCGGTGAGCCCGGCCTGGTCGCGGACCCAGGTGTCGTATTCTTCCTCGGCGATCTTCCGTTTCGCAAGGTCCACCACGACGCTCATGAGTTTGGCAGGAGGAGGCTGGGCTCCGTCCGGACGGAGCTGAGCCCAGCCCTGGAGCACGCGGTCGACGAAACTGGAACAAGTCTCGAAGTGTGGTTGGTAGACCCGGTGGAAGATGTCCACGTAGCCACCCCGCAGCGGCTCTTCGAGCATCTCGAGCATCTTGTGCAGGTCATTGAGGAAGGCTTTGGATAGCGGCTTCCCCATCCATGCCTCCCTCTTCGACTTGTAGAGCATCAGGAGCGGTTTGCCAGACGGCTGGGGATCGCGGTGATCAAAGAAGAACCCCTTGTGTCCCTCAAGTAGCTCCTGAAGCTGGGGCAGCCAACGGCCGGGTTCGAGGAGGTCGAGGGGGGCCTGACGTTTAGGATCGTTCCTTGACTCTCGCAACGCGGTGCCTCTCAACGAGGTGCCGACCATCCGAGTCCAACAGGACCTGGACGCAGATGCGTGATTGGAATCTCTCTTCGACTTGCTCAAGGCGGTGCTCCAGTGCGGGGGAGGTAGGCTTGGCAACCGCAAAACCTGATGACGTTAGCCCCGCGCTTCTAGCCAATTTGCTCGACCAGTCCCTGATCCTTCAGCCCGGGGATGCTGGGGAGCCAGGCGGTCTCAGGCAGGCCGGTCGCGCCGGCTGAATGGCGCGAGCGGGGGCCTCCAGTTCTCCGCTGGCGCGGCTTGCCACGGGCGGCGCTGCTGTTATAGTGCCGCTCCCTGATCGTGCCATGAACTACCCGGCCTGGGGGACCCAGGACCTGACTGCAGCAGAGAGGGCGACTGGGTTGCCCTGGAACCTGTTAAAGCGCCGAAAATCGTGCTCGTGAAGCTCTCCTTTGGTGGCGAAGTACCGATTGTGCGTGGATTTCCGCTTCGTGATGCGCCAGACTCCTTCGACGGGGTTCAATTCTGGAGAGTACGCAGGCAGGTAGTGAAGCTCGATCCTGTCGGGGTTAGCCGCAATCCATTCTTGGACGGCGTGGGACTTGTGATAGCCGACATTGTCGGCGACCAGGAAGACCTTGCGGACGTTCCCGCGCACGATCTGCTTCAAGAAGTCCAAGTAGGTCTGGGAGTTGAACCTCTCGGCGAAGCGGAAGTGCCACCGCGGCCGTTCGTCGACGCTGACCGCCCCAAAGGCTTTCACCGAGACTCGGCACGGGTGGCTCTTCACCTCGACCCCCTGGCCGACTCGGGCCCAGGTTCTGCTGAAGGTTCCGGACTGCTGGAACACGCACTCGTCCTCAAAAAAAGGGTGCCGTGCTCCGCCTTGACCCGCTCCTGCAGGGCCGGAAGCGTCTCCTTAAGCCAGGTGGCTTGTGCTTCGTGGTCGGCTTTGGCGAGTTTCTTTCGAGGAAACTGGACCGAGAAGCCCAGCCTGTGCAGCAGCCGACGGACGTGCGAGTCGGCATATGACACCTCGAAACGCTTCCGGATCTGCTCGCCCACCAGGCGGGCGGTCCAGATCCCGGTATCCAGGCCTGCTGCTTCCGGGCCTGCCTCGATCAACTCCGCCAGTTCCAGGCGCTGCTCTGGCGTCAGAAGAGGCTTCTTGCCGGGCCTCGTCCGAGGCCTCAAGCCGTCCACGCCGGCCTCCAAATACTGCAGCTGCCACCGGAAGATAGAGCGCACCTCCACCTCGCAGACCCGAGCCGCTTCCTGGCGGGTGCAGGTGCCGCAGCCAGTCATGAGCAGCGCCCGTATCTTCCGGCGCAGGTTGTGATCATTCGTTTTCTTCGCAGCCGCACGTGCGGTGACGAGCGCGTTCGACTGCTCCTGGCTGAGACGGAACTCTGGTGGTCTGCCCATCGAAACACCTCCAGAGCCCCCCTTCGACGGCCCGCCGGGAAATCATGCTGACTTGCCGATCTTTTCAACGAGCGGCACTATAGAATCCGGACCGTCCCAACTTCCAGGATGCCCCCTCGGGCTTTCGGGTCGGTGCGCTGGACTTGTCTGGTGGTAACGAATACGTTACCATGAGGCCATGGAGGCCGAGCATTATGACCCGGCAGAGTTCGTCAAGTGGACCACCAGGCTCCCCGACGCCGCGCTCGCCAAGATCGCGGCCGAGACGGCCCTGCTCCTGCATGTCGGGCGCGCGCTGGGCTTGCCGCACGTGCGCCAGATCGGGGGAAGCCTCTCCGAACTCCGCGTCTCGGCGCACGGGGGACTGAGGCTCTACTTCACGATACTTCGGAGCCAGGACGGCATCGAGCGGGTGCTTTTCCTGACCTACGGCCGGAAGGACACTCAGGAGCGGGATATCGCTCGAGCTCGCAGGAGGATGCCATGACCGCGCACCCCGATCCGATCATGCAGCAGTTGCTGGAACAACGTCCGGGCGCCGCTGCCGAATACGACCGACTGCGCCCCCGCTACGACTTCATCGCCGCTGTCGTGAAGGCCCGCGCCGAGCGTGGCTGGTCGCAGGCCGACCTCGCGCGGGAACTCGGCCTCCCGCGCTCCGCCATCAGCCGTCTGGAAGCCGGCGACACGGATCCGCGCCTGAGCACCGTCGTGGCTGTCTGCGGCGCCCTGGGCCTGCCGCTCCGGATCGGCACGGCCCGCAGCGAGACTCGACTGGCTGGATGAGGGAAGGCTTCACCTCCAGCTCAACCCCCGCGCCCGGAAATGCAGAAGGCCCCATCGCGGGGCCTTCTTTTCACCTGGACGGCGGAGTTCAGGTTCCCGAAGGAGGCGTCTGGGGAGCCTTGCCCTGTCCGGGATCCTTGGGGCCGAACAAGCGGTCCGCCAGGGCCTGACCCCCGTCGATGCCCTTGCGGGCGCCGCTGGCTGCGCCTTTGAAGCCTCCCTTGAGGGCGTCCACTCCGGCCTCGGCGGCTCCGACCACGCCACCACCGGCCATCGCGCCCAGCACGGGGCCGACCACGAGGCCCAGGGCCAGGCCGACCGGGCCCTGGCCCAGTCCGACCATCACGCCGCGGAGCAGGCCCAGGCCGGCTCCGACCAGGCGGGCCGCGCCGGTGATCTTGCCGGGAACCTGGACGGAACGGTCGCCCGCGTGGCGGACGGTGCCTCCGGCGAAACCGGCAAAGGCGCCCCCGACGCCTCCGGCCACCCCGAAGACGCCGCGGGCCAGGGAATGTCCGAAGGAGCGCTCGCCCCCGATCTCGACCCCGTCCTGGGGGGCCTCGCCCTGGGCCGGCGGCGCGCTGGGAGCAGTGGGCGCCGGAAGCGCAGGGACCTGGTTCAGTCCGGAGATCGGGTTCATGGGAGCCTCCCGGTCATGAAGATTCTCCTGGGTTCTTCACGACCCGCTCGCCCGAGTCCACCCGCCGGATCTTGCCGGGATGTTACGGGATGAACAGGTCGACCAGACGGAAGGCCTCCACGTCCACCAGGCCCCGGTCGGTCAGCTTCAGGGCCGGGACCACGGCAAGGGCCAGGAAGGCCAGCGACATGAAGGGCCTGGGAAGCCGGCAGCCCATGGAACGCGCCGCGTCGTGCAGCGCGCGGATGGCCTCGCGGACCTCGCCCAGCGGCCGATCGCAGACCAGACCGGCGACGGGCAGCGGCAGGCGCGCCAGGACCTCTCCGTCGGCCACCGCCACCAGGCCTCCGCCCAGCCTGTGGATCTCGGCGATGGCCAGCCGCAGATCCGCCTCCTCCACGCCGACCACCGCCAGGTTGTGCGAGTCGTGGGCCACGGTCGAGGCCAGGGCTCCCCGCTTCAGTCCGAAGCCCCGCACCATCCCCAGACCGATCCTTCCCGTGCCGTGATGGCGCTCCAGCACGGCGACTCGCAGCAGGTCGCGCCCGGGGTCGGAGACGACGCGGCCCTCGACCATCTTCGGTTCGAGCAGCACCTGGCGGGTCACGATCTGGTCGGGGACCAGCTCGATGACCCGGATCCGCGTGCCTCGGGCGGGGATCTCCAGGGCGTCGGAGTCGAGCGCGGCCAGGTGGACCCGGTTGGACAGGGATCCGGCGTCCTGGGGCCGGCGCTGCCAGAGGGGCTCTCCGCCGCGGGCCACCAGCCGCCCCCGCTTGAAGACCAGGTCGGCTCGGAAGTCCCGAAGATCCTCGCAGACCACCATGTCGGCCTGGTACCCCGGGGCGATCGCCCCCAGCCCCTTCAGTCCGAAATAGCGCGCGGGATTCAGGCTGACCATGCTCAGGGCCTGCAGGGGGGGCAGACCCAGGCCCACGGCCTTGCGGACCAGGAAGTCCATGTGGCCCTCTTCCAGCAGATCCTCGGGTTCCCGGTCATCGGTCACCAGCATGCACCGACCCACCGTCTGCGCGTTGACCACCGGCAGCAGGGCTTCCAGGTCGCGGGTCACCGAACCCTCGCGCAGCATGACGTGCATCCCGACCCGAAGCTTCTCCAGGGCCTCCTGGGCGGTCGTGCACTCGTGGTCCGAGCCGATTCCGGCCGCCACGTAGGCGTGCAGGTCGGGCCCGGAGAGGCCCGGGGCGTGTCCGTCCACGGGCCTTCCGAAGGCGGCCCGGAGCTTGGCCAGGACCGGTTCGTCGGCCTGAAGGACCCCCGGGAAGTTCATCACCTCGCCCAGTCCCAGGACATGCTCGAGGGCAAAGGCTCCCTCCAGGTCCCGGGCCTCCAGCCGCGCCCCCGAGGTCTCCATGCCGGTCGCCGGCACGCAGGAGGGGAGCATCACCTGGATCTCCAGCGGCGAGACCTCGTTGCCGCGTCGGACGAACTCGACCCCGTCCATCCCGCACACGTTGGCGAACTCGTGGGGATCGGCCACGACCGTGGTGGTCCCGCGGGGGACCACGCCCCGCGCGAACTCGCCTGGAGTCACCATCGAGGATTCGAGGTGCACATGGCCGTCGATCAGCCCGGGCGCCAGGATTCGACCTTCCAGGTCCAGGGTCTCTTTCGCCTCGCGGGGGCCGAAGCCCACGACTCGCCCCCGGTGCACGGCCACCGCGGACTCCAGGATTTCGCCGGTGAACAGGTGGGCCACCCGCGCTCTGGTCAGCAGCAGGTCGACCGGGATGCGTCCGCGTGCCGCCTGGAGGATCTCGGGGAGGTCGTCTTGCCAGGCCTGGATGGCGGGCCGCCTTTCCGGGAGGTGCTCTGCGCGCCTCCCCCGAGGGTCTGTGCTGCTCATTTCCCTCTGGGGCGTTCGGGCCCTGCCTGCCCTCCGGCCTCGAAGGGCTTGGGCCCCGTGGCCGCGAAAAGCCCAAGCCCATGCGCCTGGACCACGTGCAGCTCAACGTCTCGGACCTGCTGGCCTCGACCGCCTTCTATCGCGCCCTGTTGGGCCCGCTGGGCTACGAGCCCGGCTCGGTGGGAGAAGGCTGGCAGATCATGCAGGGGCAGGAGGACTCGCTGTGCCTGGTCCAGACCGACGTCGAGCATCTGGAACCCGACTTCCACCGCAAGCGCACCGGATTGAACCACCTGACCTTCCGGGTCGGGACACGCGAGGCCTTCCAGGAGTACCTGCACGTGTTGGAGCAGTTGCGGGTGCCCCTGCTGTACGGCGGCCCCCTGGAGAGGGAAGACCAGGTGGCCTGCTACTTCGAGGACCCCGACCGGATCAAGATCGGGGTGGTGTGCCGCCTCTTCGACTCCTGAAGGGCGGCTCTCGCTCGCCCGGTGCGGCGGGACGCCCGTGGAGGTCCCGCGGTCTCGGTCAGTGTTTACAGTCCGCCGCGGCTCATGGTATACTCCGACCCGCGCCGAGGTAGCTCAGTTGGTAGAGCAGCTCACTCGTAATGAGCAGGTCGTCGGTTCGAGTCCGATCCTCGGCTCCACAAGGAATCCCCGTCAATACGGGGGTTCCTTTGTTATTTCTGTGGGGTCGCACGGAAGTTGGAGAGGGGAATGTGTGTGAAAGGCGTGCGAACCCGGCGATTCCCGGCGGGGCAGGGAGTCGGCTCTTCCCGGGTTTGTGCTCCGCGGGTTCAGGGCTCCTCGGGCGGTGGGACGCAGCTCAGGGGGTCGCCGGCGCACTCGGGGAAGTAGCGGGCCACGCAGGTGGGGCACATCCCGTGTGAGAAGCGGGCTGCGGTGTGCGAGGCGATGTAGTCCTCGACCCGCTCCCAGTAGCCTTCGTCGCCGCGCACCTTCCGACAACTGCTGCAGATGGGGATCAGGCCCGACAGGGTCCGCACCTCGGCCAGGGCCCGCTCGGCCTGAAGCTTGGCGTGCCGGAGTTCCTGCTCCAACCGGTGGCGTTCGCTGATGTCGCGCGTGACCCCCAGCACGGCCACCAGGTCGCCCTGGTCATCGTAGATCCCGTTGGTCAGGATTTCCGAGGGGACGGTGCTGCCGTCCCGGCAGGGCTGCGTCACGAAGCGTCGGACCTGGGCGGTTCGTGACGCGCGAAACCGGGCCAGGACCTCGGGGAAGATGGCGCGGATCTGCGCGCCTTCTTCGGGGAGCAGGGCCTCCTCGAACATCCGGCCCTCGATCTCTTCGGGGCTGTATCCTCGCAGTTGGAGGACCGAGGGGCTGACGTAGGTGAAACGACCCTCCAGGTCCACGACCCAGACCACGTCGCTCATGTGGTCGGCGATGCGCTTGAAGTCCACCTGCCCCAGCGGGGCAGGCTTCGGGTCCTGGAGAGGGGGATCGGTCGACTCTTCCATCGCGCAGGTCCTTCGAGATCTGCATGAACGTTCCTGGGAGTCGGGCGGGAGAGTGTCGGCCCCAGGTTCCCATCCGGAAGAAGGAGCCTCAGGCGCCGGTCGATTCGGAGTGGCGGGGATCCGGAGGAAGCACGACCGTGTCCAGCAGGTCGGCGAAGAGCTCGTCCTCCAGGCTCAGGCCGTCCTCCGGTTCCGCCAGGAGCGTCTCCAGGAGCCTGCCGTGAAAGGCCCGCTCACGGGCTCCACGCAAACCCGGGGTGGCCTGGCTCATGGCGGTATGCAGCGTGCACATCAGGATCTGCAGCCATGGATCCGGGGACTGCTGGCGGCTCAGCAGGTCCAGCAGGCGGCCGACCAGCGGGTGGTCCCAGGACAAGGCCGCCTCCCGTCCGCCCGGAGAAATGCTCCAAAGGTTCTGGGAACCCAGGGGCTCCAGGCGCAGCGAATCCAGGAAGGTCTGGCGGAGTTCCGGGTTGGCGGGGCCCTGCAAGCCCTGCAGCTCCTGGCGCAGGATTCGGAGAAGGGAGTCTCCGGTCGCCAGGTCGTCGGCCCCGTCGCCCGCCGGCGATGGGGTGTGGAGCCGACTCCGGCTTGGAGGCGGCGCAGGCCGTGCCGGCAGCATCGTCCGGGCAGAGGGCGAGGTCGGGTAGGGTGGTTCGGTCTCTGGCACCGGCACCGGGGGGGAGACTCGCGGCCTGCGTCCCGGCGCGGAGGAGGCTGTCGGGCGTGCGGAGGCCTGGCCCCGCGCCCTGCCGGGTGGCGCGGCAGTCGGAGCGTCCTCGAGGGGGGCGTCTTCCCCCGAGGGCGAGATCTCCTCGGCACCCCCCACGAACCCCGCGAAGACCTCCCGGAGGACCTCCCCGGCTTCTCCTTCCATGAGAGGCACAAGCCGAGGCGAGGTCTGGCAGGTGTTCCTTGAGGTCTCCGCCGTTCCGCAGAAACTGCCCCGCCGCTCGGCCTCCTCCAGCAGGATTCGCAGGGTTGCCGGGGGGCCCTGGGCGACAGGGAAGGCCGGCACGTCCAGCAGGGCCTGCTTGAGTTCGCGCCACCGTCTCCAGTTCTGGTTGGCCCGCAGCTTCTGCTGTCGCATGGCGGCCAGGAGATGGGGGAGCAGCCCGGGATTCTCGCGGGCTTGCCCGCAGAACTCGACCAGGAGGCTTCGCAACCTCTTGCGCAGGTCGACCAGGAAGGCCCGCCAGGATTCGTCTTCAGCCACCCCGGATTGCGAGACGTTGCAGGTGAGGTCCGGGTCCCAGACCACCGCCTGCACGGCCAGCGGACCCAGGTCCAGGGTCCGGGTCTCCAGGACCACCCCGTCCAGGACCACGGCCAGGACCGAGTCGGCCAGGGGACGGCGGGGCAACCCCACCCGGGCTCTGTAGTCCTCGGCCCGGATTTCCCGTTGCAGGTCCGGCTGGCCCGGCAGCAGGCCGCCCCCCAGCCGTCGGCCGTTGACGTGGATCTCGGCAGGACACCAGAGGCCATGGTCGTGCATGGCCCGGGCCTCGGGGTGCATGGTCACGATGCCGCGCAGGAAGCGGCCCAGCACTTGCCAGGAACGCCGCCTGCGGACGTGCATCCAGACCCCGGCGGGCCGCCCGGGGGACCCCTGAATGGGCTGGACCCTCTCGCCCTCCGCATCGATTCGCAGCGTCCAACCGCTCCGCCCATCCCAGGCTTCCAGGTGGATCCAGGCCGGTTCCAGGGCCAGGGCCGAGTTTACTCCGGTGGCCAGGGCGCGCAGCGAGCGCTCCTCCGGGGTGTTGGCGGTGCGCAGGAGGTGGTTGAAGAGGCCTTGGAGCCCGGCTTCCGTCGGCGGGTGCCCATCATGCTCGATCCAGCAGTCGTCGGCATCCACCCGGAGGTCGACTCTTCGGGCTCCCGAGGCCACTGCCGAGCGGACCACCTGCAGGACGTAGTGATGCGGGTCCTGCAACTGGAAGCGTTTGAGCTTCTCGCGGGCCTTGGCCGCGTCCAGGGTGAAATGGCCGGTGGATTCCACCTGGCCGTCCTGCCGGAGTTCCTCCAGGATGTCCAGATTGTCCATGGACATCCTGTTCTTGCCCCGTCTTGCGGTTCCCCTGTGCGGGGATCGTCTGCTATATTCTTGCAGGACGGCAAGCCTTCCGGGCTCGCCGAGGACAGATTCTTCTCCAGAGGAGCCCTGGTTTCATGGCCATGCTAAGCGAGTATTCAGCCGTCGGGATCGCGACGCTGGTTCTATTGTTGGTCTGCTCGGTCGTCATCATGGCCGTCGTCTTCGAGCGGCTCTTCTTCTATCGCCAGAACGTGATCGATCCCGAATGGCTCCACTCCAACGTGGCCTTCTTCCTCAACAGCGGCAAGGTCGAGGAGGCGACCCACTTCGTGGTCCAGGTGGGTGGGCTTCTCCCTCGGGTCTACGAGGTCGGCCTGCAGCGCTATCATCTGCCCCAGGACGCCGCGGACATCGCCATGGGCAACAGCATCTCGGCCCAGCGCCTGCTGCTGGAGCGCTTCCTGCCCGTCATCGGAACCATCGCGGTGATCGCGCCCTTCATCGGCCTGTTCGGAACCGTCGTCGGCATCATGCACACCTTCTCGGCGGTGGCCGAGAAGGGCCAGGCCGGGGTCGCCGTCGTGGCAGCCGGTGTGGCCGAGGCCCTGGTGGCCACGGCCGCCGGGTTGATGGTGGCCATCGCCGCGGTCGTCTTCTTCAACTACTTCAAGGCCCGCGTGAGCGCGACCGTCAGCCAGATGGTCGGGGCGGCCGGGCGCCTGTCCGAGATGATGGAACTGGCCCGGGAGGGGAAGACCTTCCCGGCCGACCTGCTCACCTTCTCGTCCAACCAGCGCTGAGGAGGGCCCATGGCGGTCTCGAGTGGCAACAACGTCGACAAGGATGGTTTCAGCGAGATCAACGTCACGCCCTTGACGGACGTGCTGCTGGTCCTCTTGATCATCTTCCTGATCACCGGCAGCTCGATCACGGCACCGGCCCATGAGATCCAGTTGCCCGAGGTCATGACCAAGGAGAAGGCGGCCAACGCCAGCATCATGATCGACGTGCTGCCCGACGGGAAGACCTATGTGGGCAACCTCGAGGTGCCTTTGGACAAGATGGAGGCCTACCTCCAGAAACTGGCGGTGCAGCGCCAGACCGACCGGGTGATCGTCAATGCCGACCAGACGACGCCTTATGGGCCGGTGATGGCCTCCATGGAGGCGGCTCGGAATGCCGGCCTGGAGAACATCGCGCTGGCGACCGAGATGGATCCGTCGGTCGCCAACCTTCCTGAGGACGGTCAGCCGCGAAAGATCGAGGTGCGTCAGTGACCCCCAGGAAACGACGCCGCGGGATTCCCATCCCCGAAGAAGAGTCCGGGATGAGCGACATCAACATCACGCCCCTGACCGACGTGCTGCTGGTGCTGCTGATCATCTTCCTGGTGACGGCCACGGCGGCCACCCAGAACGCCTTCAACATGAACCTGCCCAAGGGGGACAGCCCCGTCACCGTCAAGGCCGAGGCGGACTTCGTCCTGGTCAGCGTCAGCGCGCGCAATGCCATCTTCTTGCAGGACGAGGACACCGCGGTGACCGAGCCCCGCAAGAACCTGGCCCAGCGCCTGACCCTCTACAAGCAGAAGAAGGGCACCGACAAGGTCGCCATCCGGGCGGACGCAGCCGCCAACTACGGGACCGTCATCCTGGTCATGGATGCCTCGAAGCAGGCGGGGTTGGACAAGATCGCCCTGGTCGCAGAATAGCCCGGCCCGCGATCAGCCCTGCGCCAGGGCAGCTCGCGCCAGGGCGGCGAATTCTTCCAGGACCAGGGTTTCGGGTCGACGCGTCGGGTCGATGCCGGCGGCTTCCAGCACTGCGACCGGGTCGGAGAGGACCCCTGCCAGGGAACGCCGCAGCGTCTTGCGCCGGCCGCCGAAGGCCGTCCGGATCAGGCGGAAGAGCAGATCCGGGGGGGCCTCGACCGGCGGCACCCGGTGCGGCAACAGTCGGACGACTGCCGAGTCCACCTCGGGCGGAGGCTGGAACGATCCCGGTCGGACGCGGAACAAGGTCCGGACCTCTGCGTGATACTGGACGAAGTGGCTGAGCGACCCGCTCTCCCGAGTGCCGCGGGCGCACATCCGCTCGGCCACCTCCTTCTGGACCATCACCCACATCCCCAGGATCCGGGGCTTCCCTTCGGTCAGCAGCCGGTCCAGGATCGGGGTGGTGATGTAGTAGGGGAGGTTGGCCACCACCTTCCAGTCCTCGTGCGGGGCCAGCAGGGACTCCAGGTCGACCTGGAGGATGTCGCCTTGGACCACCTTCAGGTGGGGATGGTCTGGGAGGCGTTCGGCCAGATCCCGATCGAGTTCGACGGCCAGGACCTGCTGGGCTGTTCGGGCCAGGTCCAGCGTCAGGGCACCTCGCCCGGGCCCGATCTCCAGGATCCGGTCCTGTGGCCCGATCCCGGCCTCGGCCAGGATGCGCGCGATGACGCTCCGGTCCTTCAGGAAGTGCTGGCCCAGGCGACGTCGTGGCATGGGCCGGCCCTTCGAGCGTCCCCGACCCGGCCCCTGCGTTCCCCTTGCACACGGGCCTCCGTCGGATATAATGCCCCCGACGGCAGGCTTCCCAGGAGGGATCAGGGAGGCTGGCGAAACCTGCCCGCCCGGATCGGGAGGCCTGCTGGCCCCCCTGCTCTCCGGCAATCCCGATAGGAACGGCACCTGAATGCAGATCCCGGAGAGCAGCGGAACCATCCGCGTCGCCCAGGAGGACGAGGTCCGAATCGCCTGGTGGAGGCAGATTCCCAGCGCACGGCGCCTGGTCTTGTTTTCGCTGGCCACCTTCACCTTGGCGCTGGCCGCGCTGGCCGGCGGGTTCGCCTACCTGCAGACCCTGCCCGAGCACGCAGGACAGGGTCTCTTCTTCGGCCCGGGGGGGCTGTATGAGACCTTCACCCGCACTCCCGGCGAGAGAGCCTTCCAGGGGCGCGCCCGGATGAACATCCTGTGTCTGGGCATCGACTACAACTACGACGAGCGAGGCATCCACTACACCAAGGGAGCTCGCTCGGACACCATCTTCGTGATCAGCGTGGACGCGCAGGGACGCACATTGAACGTGGTGTCCATCCCCCGCGACACCCAGGTGTTGATCAGCGAGGAGATCGGCTACGACAAGATCAACGCCGCCTACTCCTATGGGGGGATCGAGCAGGCCAAGGCCACCGTCTCGAACTTCCTTGGGGTCCCGATCGACCACTTCGTCATTGTCCGGGTCTCGGGGGCGCGCAAGCTGGTCGATGCCATCGGGGGGTTGCACGTCGAGGTCGAGAAGGACATGGACTACGACGACAACTGGGGCAACCTGCACATCCACCTCGAGAAGGGCCCCCAGGTCCTGAATGGGGATCAGGCCGTGGGTTATGCGCGCTTCCGGATGGATGAGGAAGGGGATCGGGGACGCATCCGTCGCCAGCAGCAGATCATGGAGGCCCTGGTCCGGCGCTTGAAGGACCCCATGGTGGTCCTGCGGCTGCAGGCCCTGGTCAAGGCGGTCAAGGAGAACGTCGAGACCGACTTCAGCGTGCTGGACATGCTGGACCTGACCTACCTGTACAAGGACTTCGACCGCACCCGCATGAAGACCGGCGCCATCGTGGGGGATGACGCCGATATCAACGGTGTCAGCTACATCATCCCCTACGCTCCCGAGAACAATCGGATCGTCATGGAACTGCTCAAGGAGCCCTCCGACTTCTCGCGGCAGGACCTGCGCATCGAGGTCCTCAACGGCTCGGGGGATGAGGCTGCCGTGGGCGAGGTCGCCGAGGCCTTGCGGCGTGAGGGCTTCCAGGTGGCCCGGGTGGCGCAGGCCGATCGCTCCGACCATGCCTCGACGGTCGTGATCGATCGCCGGGGCAGCGTGGCCGTGCGCTCGGCTCTGGAGAGCCTTCTGCGCGGTGCCCTGTACGAGCGGGACGTGCGGGAGGAATCCCCGGGACAGTACGACGTCACCATCATCGTCGGGAGGGATCGGCTGCAGGAAGCCCCGTCCTTCTCGGTCCCCCCTCCGTCCTATCCCCGCTATGCCCCCGAACCGGTGGAGCCGTCCCCGGAGACGGTCAGCCCGGAGACCCCCGAGCCGGAACCCGAATGGGAGGAGCCGACCTCACCCGAAGGGGCGCAAGACCCGGCTCAGGAGCCCGAGGAGCCCGGTGCCCCGGTTCCCGAACCGGAAACCCCGCCAGACCAGCCCGAGCCCCCTGCGGCCCGACCGGAGCCGCCGCCGGCGCGCCCGGCACCTCCCGCAGCGCGGCCCCCGACCCCGGTCGAGACGTCGGCTCCGGCGCCCCCCCCGGCCCCGGTGCCGACGGCCGAGCCGCTGGTCACGCCGCAACCCGAGCCGACCAGCGCCGAGATGTAGCCTGAATCCGCCGCCTGGCGGTCAGCCCTGCGCCAGTTGCGCCCGGAGCTGGCGGATCTCCCGCTCCAGGTGCAGGTGGCCGTAGTGGGCGGTCAGATCTCCGCGGGTCTTCTCCAGGCAGCCTCGGGCCACGTCGGTGGATCGGCGCAGCCCCCGGGTGATGGCGTCGGGGAAGTCGACGGTGGTGAGGACGTAGAAGATCTCGTCCATCAGGCCCAACAGTCTCTCGGCCGTCTCGATCTCGCCCTGGCGCATGCGGTCCAGGATGTGGCGGCGCAGCTCGCCGACTGCTTCGGCCAGGCCGTTCAGGTAGGGGGCGTTGCCGACCTGGAGCTCTTCGGGGGTGGGGAACCGCGACCCGGTGACCAGCTCGAAGGTCAGGCTGGCCTCGGCGTACTCCTTCTCGGCGTCCTGAAGGAAGCCGGCGTAATAGACTTCCGGGTGGGCCCCGAGCTCTGCGCGGACCTGATCCAGGGCCTGGCGGGCGCGCTGGATGCACTCCCGGGCCTGCTCGGGCTCGAGGCGGTGGATGGCCCGGATGGCCAGGCTGGACTCGCGAATCGCGCGCCGGTGCATGGTCAGGCCGCGTTCGCGGGCCGAGTCGGCCTCTTCCATCTGTCGGCTGATCTGGCCGACCACATCGTGAAGCTGGTTCTTGCTCATGGGACCCGCGCTTCGCGGAACCGCCCGGCCCCCCTTCCACAGGGGATCCTCCCCGCTGGCGCAGAAGGAGGGCCGCCATGCGCATGCGTGACACACCGGGATTCGGACGTCGGCACGGGCTGGCCTGGAGCGCTCTGGGGCTGCGAGAGGGCGATCGGGTCGCGATCATGGGGAGCGGGGGCAAGACCACCCTCTTGCGGCGTCTGGCTCAGGACGCACGGGGCGACGTGATCCTGACCACCACAACCCACATGGCCCCGCCCGGGCACCCGCAGGACCCGCCCTTCGTCGCCTTCCGGTCCATTGAGCAGTTCCGCCTCGACTGGGAACGGCTGCCGGCTCCCCGGCGCATCCTGACCGGCCGCTTTGCGGAGGGGGATTCCAAGCTCAGAGGGCTGCTTCCCGAGGAAGTGGACGGGTTGGCCGACCTGCCTGGATTGACCTTGTTGGCCGTCGAAGTGGACGGTTCCCGGACCCTTCCCGCCAAGGCCCATGCTTCCCACGAGCCGGTCTTCTTCCCTCGCGGCACGGTCGGTGTCTCGGTGCTGGGGATGCAGGCCCTGGGCCGGTGCGTCCGGGAGGGGGAGGTCCATCGTCCCGCCTTGATGGTCCAGCGCTTCGGCTGGAGGCCAGGTCACCGCCTCGAATTGGAGGACTTGGAGCGGATCGCCGGGGCCTACCTGGCTCTCCTGCCTCCAGGGAGGAAGGTCCTGGTCCTCAGCCAGGCCCGCGCGGTTCCGGAGGCACTCCTGCGTGACCTGGCCAGCCGCTTTCGCGATCGCGTCGACCGGGTGCTGGGCCAGTCGGAGGACGGGCTGGAGGTGTTGGGATGAAGACGGTTGCGCTGCTGCTGGCTGCGGGTGCAGCCCGGCGCATGGGGCGCTTGAAGCAACTGCTGCCCCTGCAGGGAAGGCCCGTGCTTCAGCACGCCCTGGATCACCTGCTGGCCTCAAGAGTGGACTCGGTCGTCCTGGTGCTGGGGTGCGAGGGGGAGCGGGTCCTGCAACACCTGCGCCTGCCTGCCGGGGACCGGGTCCGCCTGACGCACAATTCGGACTGGCGGGCGGGGATGGCCAGCTCGCTGGCCTGCGGTCTGCAGGCGGCTCCGGAGGCGGAGGCCGTCCTGGTGGCCCTGGGCGATCTGCCGGCCATTCCACCGGGCGTGGTGGACCTTTTGATCGAAGAGGCTGAGCGGGGAGGATGCACCGTGGTGGCCCCGGTCTTTGAGGGGCGGCGCGGTCATCCGGTGCTCTTCGGTCGGGCCCACTTCGACCAGTTGCGGGCCCTGGAGGGGGATTCGGGGGGAGCCGGGATCCTGCGCGCCCACCCCGGACAGGTCCGCCTGGTTCCGGTGGATTCCCCCGGGATCCTGCACGATGTGGATCGTCCCGGAGACCTCTTCCGCCTGGCAGGACGCGAAGACCTTCCCCTGGTCGTGCTTCGCGGGGGGGGAGACCTGGCCAGCGGGGTGGCCCACCGGCTCTTCGTCTCCGGTTTCCCGGTGCTCATCCTGGAGTTGCCCCAACCTCGCATGGTCCGGCGGACGGTCAGCTTCGCCGAAGCGGTGTACCGTGGACGGGTGCGCGTTGAGGGCGTTTCGGCTCGCCGGGTGGAGGAGCCTCTGGCCTGTCCTGGCGAGATCCCGGTCCTGGTGGACCCCGAGGCCGAAACCCTGAGGGAGCTCGAGCCCGGAGTCCTGGTGGACGCTCGGATGCTGAAGATCAACCGCGGGACCTGCCGAGGGCAGGCTCCGGTCGTGGTGGGCCTGGGACCAGGGTTCATCGCGGGGCAGGACGTGGACTTCGTGGTCGAGACCCAGCGGGGTCACGAGCTGGGGCGCGTCCTGGTGGAGGGAGCGGCCCAGCCCGACACGGGCATCCCTGGCGTCCTGGGAGGCGAGAGCGCCCGCCGGGTGGTGCGAGCCCCCCAGGCCGGGCTCTTCCGGGTCGAACGCGAGATCGGCCATCTGGTCCAGAAAGGAGACCGGCTCGGCCAGGTGGGCTCCTTGCCGGTCCTCTCGCCTCTGGATGGCCTGCTGCGGGGTCTGCTGCACGATGGTCTGGAGGTGCGGTCCGGGGAGAAGATCGCCGATGTGGATCCCCGGGGAGACCAGGTGAACGTCCACACCCTCTCGGACAAGTCCCGGGCGGTGGGAGGGGGCGTTCTGGAGGCCGTCATGCGAGGGATCTTCGGGCAGATGGCTTGTGAGGGCGGCGGTGGCTGCTCGTGGGTGAATGAAGATTCCTGATGTCAGGTAATCTTCGCTTCTTTGTGGGCGGATTTCCCGATATCGACAGGGTTTGCGGTCTGCCTCAAAGAAAAATGCCGCATGGAACATTCATCCCATGCCACAACCGTCGAGACCCCGTCTGTCCTAGCCATCCCGCCTGAGAGCCCCTCCCAGCCCGCTTCCGAACCGGCGGTGGACCTGGTGGAGGACATCGACCTGGTGCCGATCAAGGAACGCGCCCCCCTGGGCGTGGTGGAGCTGGTGCTGGAGGAGGGACAGACCGTCCGCGCCTTCGGCGTGGTGTATGGCATCGAACACACCATCTCGGGTGAGGGTTTCACCGCCCGGGTCTTCCTGGACCAGTACAACCAGCGCCTCCGCGTCTACAGCTACGAGGCCACCGACTACGACGCGCTGGTCATGAAGTTGCGCTGGCTGGCCGAGGCCAACGGGTTCGACAAGATCCTCTGCATGGCGCACGCTCACGACTGGGAACGGTTCCTTCGCCACGGGTACGTCCTGGAGGCCATCCTGAAGTACTACCAGAACGGCAGCGATGCCCTGGTGATGTCCAAGTTCCGATCCCAGGAGCGCCTCACCTCCCACTGCATGATGCAGGAGATCCTGCTGATCGAAGAGCTCATGTCCCGCGAAGCCCGGCCCTCGAAGCGGGCCCTCCCCGAAGGTCACGAGTTCCGAATGGCCCGCGAGGACGACATTCCGGAACTCACCGAGCTCTACCAGACCATCTTCAAGACCTACCCGACACCCCTGATCCACGCCTCCTACCTCGAGCACATCTTCGAAAGCGAGTGCATCTTCGCGGTGTGCCTTCATGAAGGGCGGATCATCTCGGCGGCCAGCGCCGAGCTTCGTCCCGAGTTGAAGGCGGCCGAGCTGACCGATTGCGCGACCACTCCGCAGGCCCGGGGGCGGGGATTGATGAGCCACCTGCTGAAGCTGTTGGAGGAGGAGTTGCGTCGGCGGGACTACATCTGCTCCTACACCATGGCGCGGGCCCGCAGCTTCGGCATGAACATGGTCTTCTACCAGTTGGGCTACGAGTTCAACGGCCGCCTGGTCAACAACTGCGACATCCACGGCGGCTATGAGGACATGAACATCTGGGTGAAGGACCTGCGCCGCAGCGGCTAGGTGTGACCCTTCAGGACCTTGTTCAGTCGACAAGAAAGGCTCATCGGGTCCGGTCGGAAACCCCGGCTGGGTTCCTAGTAGCCCGCCGCGCCCCCGCCCGAACGCGGGTCTCCGGCAGCCAGGTAGACCGGTTCGGCTCCTGCGCACAGGACGCAGACGGCGTGGCTGCGTTCCGGCCCCTGGACCACCCGGTGCCCCATCCTGCGCAGCGTCTTGCGGACGTTGCGGGGCACGCCCGGCTCGACGGCGATTTCGTTGGGCAGCCACTGGTGATGCACCCGCGGTTGCTTCAGGGCCTCGACGGGGCCGTGGCCATGGTCCAGGACGTTCATCAGGACCTGCAGCACCGAGGTCGGGATTCGGGGCCCTCCGGCCGAGCCGACGGCCATGCGGGGACGACCCTCGCGGAAGACCAGGGCCGGAGCGCTGGAGGAGGTCGGACGCTTGCCCGGCTGCACCCGGTTGCGCCCCGAGCTGACCAGGCCGAAGGCATCCGGGGTGCCCGGAACCCGACTGAAGTCGTCCATCACGTTGTTGAGGACCAGTCCGGTCCCGGGTGGGACCACCAGCGAGCCGAACCAGAGGTTGACGGATTCGGTGGCGACCACCCACCCTCCGGCCGGGTCCGTCACCACGTAGGAGGCCGTGCTCTGCGGCAGCACCGGGCGGGGCTCCAGCAGGGGGAGTTCCTCCAGTCCTCGAGTGCGGCCCGGGTCGAGCTCTGCGCCCAGTCGGGCCAGGCGCCCGGGATCCAGCATCTCCTCCACCGGCACCGGGTGGAAGTCCGGGTCGGTCAGGCAGTTGGCCCGTTCGGCGAAGCTCAGGCGCATGGCTTCGGCCTGCAGGTGGAAGGTGGCCGCCGAACCCGCCTCCTGGGGCGGGAAGTCGAAGGGCTCCAAGAGCTTCAGCATCTGCAGGATCTGGATTCCCCCTCCCGAGGGCGGAGGCAGGGTGTAGACTTCGTAGCCCCGGTAGGTTCCCCGCAGGGCCTGGCGCCAGACCGGCCGGTAGCGCGCCAGGTCGCGCATGGAGAGGCAACCCCGGCCGCGTTGGATCTCGGCCACCACGCGGCGGGCCGTCTCGCCTTCATAGAACTCGCGAGGCCCTTCCCGGGCCAGGCGCCGCAAGGTGGCCGCCAGGTCGGGAAAACGCCAGGTTTCCCCTCGTCGCGGGCCCTGCCCGTCCGGACCCAGGAAGAGCCGGGCTGCCTCTCGGTACAGCCCCAGCATGCTCTGCCGGTCCCGGATGCAGCGGATGAGGTTCCCCGAGACGGGCGTGCCTTCTTCGGCGATTCGGATGGCCGGCGCCAGCAGTTCGGCCCAGGGAAGGCTTCCGAATCGGGCCAGGGCCTCGGCCAGACCTGCCACCAGGCCAGGGACGGCCACCGCCAGGGCTCCTCGGGTGCTGGCCTGGCTGCGGGTGGCGAACATCCCGGTGTAGGCGCGATCCGGAGCCGTCTCGCGGTAATCCAGGACCTCGGGAGCCTCCATCCCCGGCATCCAGACCAGCATGAACCCGCCCCCGCCGAAGCCGGTGTAGTTCGGGCACAGGACCCCCAGGGCCGCGGACAGGGCCACGGCTCCGTCCACCGCGTTGCCTCCCTGGCGCAGGACGTCCAGGGCGACCTGCGCTGCAGCCTGGTGATCACAGGCCGCCACGCCGTGACGGCCCCAGACGGGGGCGGGAGAATCGGGATGACTCAGGGGATCCATGAGGCCACCTTCGAGGGAGGGCGGTCGGACCCTGGCCGGCCCCGCAGCGGCGCCCGCGACGAACGGCCCGGATCGGTGGCCGAATGCTGCGGCAGGTCGCGGATTCGGGCGCAGGATCCAGGTAGATGCTTGGGGAAGACTTGGCCCCAATCGGCGGCGATGCCCCGCAAAGCCGTCAATCCGGCCTCTCCCGATCTGCCTCACGCCAGGCGCCATCCGTCGGGAACTGCAGGCCGCAAAGGAGAATTGCGCCCGAGATGAAGACCCCCATCCTTCGCACCCTGGCCTTGGGCCTGGTCGTGCTTCTGGCCGGTTCCATGGCCCCTCCGGTCCAGGCCGAAGCGCCCGCTTCGCAAGGGACCAAGAAGATCGTCATCGTCCATACCAACGACCTTCACGGCAACGTCGAGCCCGACTACAAGGGCCGCGGCGGTCTGACCCGCATCGCCACCCTGCTTCGTCAGTTGCGTGCCCAGCATCCTGGTGCGGTGATGTACCTGGATGCCGGGGACGTCGCCCAGGGGACCCCGCTCTCCAACACCTTCCACGGCGAGCCCATGTGGGTCAGCCTCAACTCGATGAAGCCCGCCGCCGGCACCATCGGGAACCACGAGTTTGACTGGGGCCCCAAGGTCCTGCTCAACATGACCTCCAAGGCCGACTACCCCATCCTGGTGGCCAACGTGGTGGACTCCAAGGGCCACCGGCCCTTCAAGCCCTTCCAGGTCTTCCGGGTGAACGGGGTGGCCGTGGGCGTCATCGGCCTGCTTTCGACCGAGACCCCGACGGTGGTCAAGGCCGGGAACACCGGGGACTACAAGTTCCTGGACCCGGCCGCCACGGTTCGGGAGTTCCTGCCCCAGATGCGCAAGCAGGGGGCCCGCTACATCGTGGCCCTGACGCACCAGGGCCTGGACGCGGATCGGAAGTTGGCCAGTGACGTCCCCCAGATCAACCTGATCGTCGGCGGACACAGCCACGACAAGACCGCCAAGGCCGAGCGCGCCGGGCACCGCACCTACATCGTCCAGGCGGATCGCTACGGCCGCTTCGCCGGCGTGGTCGAGATGACCGTCGACACCCGGACCCATCAGGTGGTGGGCGTCGAGTCCCGTCTGGTGGAGATCAACGACAAGGCGGGCCTGGAGGCGGATCCGACGGTCGTGGCCATCGCCGAGAAGTACAACGCGCGCGTCAAGCCGCTGATGGCCCAACTGGTGGGCAAGACCGCGACCGACCTCCACAAGCGCTACGCCGAGGGTCAACTGGACTCGACCCTGGGCAACGCCATCGCCGACGCCATGCGCGTCAAGACAGGTGCCGACGTGGCCGTGTACAACTGGGGCGGCATCCGCGACGAGCAGTTGGCCGGTGGGGACGTCAACCGTGGCGCCATCTTCCGCATCCTGCCCTTCGACGACCAGGTCGTTCGCGTCCGCCTGAAGGGCTCGGACCTGATGGAGCTGATGGGCCAGGGCCTCCTGCTCAACCCCGACAGCCCCATGCAGGTGTCCGGGGCCCAGGTCCAGGTCGATCTGGCCAACAAGAAGGTCCTGGAAGTGAAGGTGGGCGGCAAGGCCCTCGACCCGAACGCCACCTATACCGTGGCCACCACCGAGTTCATGGCCGGTGGCGGCGACGGCGCCAAGGCCCTGACCAAGGGAACATTGCAGGACCGTTTCGACTTCGCCCGGGACGTCTTCATCGACTACCTGGATGACCAGCCGGTCCTCCAGGCCCCCCCGACCGGGCGCATCGTGGTGGTCGGCAAGTAATCCCCGGCTCTGACTGAGGTCCTGGTCGGGATCCTCCGACCAGGCTTCCCGGGCACGGAGGCGTCTCCTGGGCGACCAGGGGCGCCTCCGTTGCCTTTCCTGGGAACGCGGAGGGGACGGGCCGCGGCGGGGGAATCTCTCCTCATGGAGTCCGACGCCTCGTCCCCGCCCCTCGTCCCCGGGACCTTCAGGGACCACCTCTTCGGTCTGGGCCTGAAGAAGAAGGCCTTCTTCTTCAGGGAGCTGGCCACCCTGGTGGACGCCGGCGTGCCGATCTCCCGGGCCGCGGGTCTGGCGGCCGGGCACGCGGATCCCCGGCTGGCGGCCTCACTGACCCAGGCCTTGGACCAGGGGAGCCTGCTGTCCGCAGCCCTGGGGCGCCACCCCTACTATTTCGGGGAGTTCGAGAGGGCCCTGGTGGCGGCGGGGGAGGCGGGCGGCCGCCTGGACCTCCGTCTGAAGGATCTGGCCCAGACCTTGGAGAGCCAGTCCGCGCTGCTGCAGATGGTCCTCTCCAAGCTCTGGTATCCCCTGATCGTCCTGCATGTGGCCATCTTCGTCCCCACGCTGCCCCTGCTGGTCCTGCAAGGGCCGGCCCCCTATCTGGCGGCCACCCTGGGGACCTTGATTCCCCTGTATGCCCTGGCCGCCCTGGCCTTCCTGGCCTGGCGCCTGGGTTTCCGGCCCTGGGTGGAGTGGGTTCTGGGAAAGGTCCCGTTCCTGGGGGCCACGCTGCGGACCCTGGCGGCGGCTCGCTTCCTCGACTGCCTGGGCCAGTTGTACGAGGCCGGGCTTCCGGTCCCCCGCTGCGTCACCCTGGCGGCGCGGTCCTCGGGCAACTTGCGCTACGCGGCGCGGGTGGCGCCCGCGGCCCAGAGGGTGGATTCGGGAATGTCCTTGTCCCAGGCCTTGTCGCAGACCGGCGGGTTGTCCAGCATGGCGGTGCAGATGCTGCAGACCGGTGAGGAGTCTGGGCGACTCCCCGAGATGCTGGCCCGGACGGCCGCCTGGATGCACGGCGAGGTCGAACACACCGCCCAGAAGGTCATGACCTTGTTGCCCGTGCTGATCATGCTGGGGGTCGGGGCTCTGGTCGGGTTCATGGTGGTCCGCTTCTATGCGGGCCACCTGCAGACGATGATGCAGTTGTAGCGCGTCCGGGGCTCGTGCAGGGGCCTTCGTTTCGGCTCGCCTCCTCCGGGGGATGATGGAAGAGACATCTTCCGGAGGAGGTGAGAACTTGAGCTGCTGTCTGCGCCTGTGCCGTGACCGGCAGGTCCCGCCAGCCGACCCGACTTCCGGGATGGACGACCAGCGCGTGGTCGAGGGCCAGGGGCTGGTGGCGGGAAGGGGAGGGAGTCGAACCCTCCGGGCGCTTGAACACCCCAACGGTTTTGAAGACCGCGAGGGCCACCGGGCCCCATCCGTTCCCACGACCTCGTTCTCGGAAGAGGCGCCGATCCCTGCGGTCGGTTCGTCTCCGGGCTCCCCGCGCGAGGTCTTTGAGCGCGAAGCCTTGGCCCATCTTCCGGCTCTTTCGCGCTTCGCCCGGCGCCTGGCCGGACCAGGAGCAGACGCCGAGGACCTGGTCCAGGAGTGCCTCGCCCGCGCCCTGCGCTTCTTCCACAACTACCGCGAAGGCACCAACTGCAGGGCCTGGCTGTTCCGGATCATGCACAACCTGCACATCAACCGCTGGCAGATCCGCCGCCGCCGACCTCAAGCGGTCTCGCTGGAAGAGGCTCGCGACCATCACCTCCAGGTCGGCCGTCTCCTGGCGGGGAATCCCGACCTGGAAGGCGACCCCGAGCACGCCTTCTTCGCGTCCAATCCCGACCCGGCGGTCAAGCAGGCCCTGGGTTCCCTCTCGCCGGAGTTTCGCACCCCCGTGCTGCTCTTCGATCTGGAGGGATTCTCGTATCAGGAGATCGCCCAGGCCATGGGGATCCCCGTGGGGACCGTCCGCTCGCGGCTGAACCGGGCGCGTCGCCGGTTGCAGACCCTCCTGGCGGACCACCGCCCACGCCGGACGGAACGCGGTGCTCTCAGGACGGCTTCCTGAAACGGCCGCTTCGGGAAAGCCAGATGCGGAATCGGGTCTTGAGCCAGGCGACGCTCACGGGCTTGCATGCCAGGTCGTCGGCCCCTCGTTCAAAGGCCTCCAGCACGGCTTCCTCCTCAGGGTCGTGCCCCTGAAGGGTGACCAGGATCGGAGGGGGACCCGTTTGCGAATTCGCTCGAAGTGTGGCCTGTAGAGCCGGTTGCAGGGAGGAATCCACCACGAGAAGGTCCGGGTGGTTTTCGCCCAGGAGGCGCAAGCCCTGGTCCACCGTCGTGGCCAGGAGCAGGTCGTAGGGCTCGTTGCTGAAGCCCTGGGACAATTGGTTCAAGAAGTCGGGGTCCTGGTCCAGGACCAGGACTCTCTTGACGCCCGTCCGGCTCAAAGGTGGACCTCGAGTCCTTCCGCCGCGCCCGAAACCTCGACCGCGGAACCCAGGGCGCACGCCAGAGCCTGTGCCTGGTCCATCATCGCGTGAAGGAACTCATCGGAATGGGTGGGATCGTGGTGGAAGACGGCCAGTCGGGTGGCGCCGGCCCGGCAGGCGACCTGGACGGCAAAGTCCACGGGACTGTGTCCGAAGCCTCGGGCCTGGCGGTATTCCTCCATCGTGTACTGGCCGTCCTGAATCAACAGGTCGGCGTCCCGGGCGAACTCCACCAACTCCTGGTCCCCCGGATGGTCGAAGCGGTACCGGTTGTCGGCGGGTGGAGCCTCCCAGGGCTCGACGTCGCTCAGGTACACCACCGTCCGCCCGGCCGCCTCGAGACGATAGCCCAGGCAGGGGCGGGTGTGGTTCAAGGGAAGGGTTCGAACTCGCACCTGGCCGACCTGGTGCGTCCCCGGTCCGAGTTCTTCGAAGCGCACGCTGGCCCGCATGTCCTTCAGGGTGATGGGGAAATACTCGAACTCCATCTGGCCGGCCAGGACCACCTCCAGGCGCTGTTCGGAGTCTCCCGGACCATAGAGACGGAATGAGTTGCCCGGCACGAAGGCAGGTCCGAAGAAGGGAAAGCCCTGGATGTGGTCCCAGTGGACATGCGAGACGAAGATGGACCCCTGCACGGGGACCTTTCGAGACAGAAGCCAGCGACCCAGTTCGCGAAGGCCCGAGCCGCAGTCCAGGACCAGGAGATCGCCGTGTCGCGTGGTGAGGCTGACGCAAGGAGTGTTGCCGCCGAACTCCAGCGTCTGATGACCCGGGACCGGGATGCTGCCGCGGGTACCCCAGAAACGAACGTTCAATGCGTCAACGATCCGCGCACCGCCTGTCTGGAGGCAGAAGAACCTCACTCCGAGGAAGATTCGACTGGTCGGAAGGAGGCTCCTCTGCCAGGGTTCCTCGCCGTGGAGGGATGGAGAGGGTCAGCGATCCAGGTTGGCGCGGATCTCGGCGATCAGGTATTCCATGATCTCCGAGGCGACGGGCAGGATCTTCTCTTTGAGGATGCCGGTCAGGGCATCCCGGGAATTGACCAGCTTGTGCTTCTGGGCGAAGGCCACGATCGCCTCATCGGTCAGCCAGGAGGCAGTGGGCAGGTAGTAGGCCACCTCGACGAACCGCTTGTCGGCCTTGCCGGCGTCGGCGGAGCCGCGCACGGTGACCCGACGGATCTCGCTTCCGTAAGGCCCTTTGGCCAGCGTCTGGCGGATGTCGTCCTCGGTGCCCCGGTAGGGGGCGGACAGGACCAGGAGGTTGCCCGTCTTGTCCTCCGAGACTTCGCTCTTCTCGAACGCGAAGGTCTTCGAACTCTGGACATCCAGGAAGCGGAGGCCTCCCAGCTTGGTCGGGCTGCCTTGGGCCACGTAGCGACCGAAGATGTCGGTCAGGGTGACGTTCATCTCGTCGGCCAACCGCTCGAGATCGATCTGGGTCTGGGTCTGCGCCATGAAGATTCTCACCTCGCCAGGTTCTGCCGCCCGGGGCGGCGTGGGGGAAAACGAAGGCTCCGCCTGACCAGAGGCGGAACCGTTCCGTATTCTATCACGAAGCCAGGGTTCCTGTCGCGCCTCTCGCGCTGGCCGGGTGCTGATCCTCAGCGTCGGCGAGTATATGTTCGATAACAGGCAGGTACGAAGGCCCCCTGCCAGGCCCGGGCCGCTCACCCACGCCGTCTGCTCGCTGTCCGGTCATCCAGGCAGGCCCCTGGTGCTCTGCAGTCAGAGCCTGTCCCTGGAGGCGGCACCGTCCACAGCCCGGACCGTGGGTCGCCTGATGACCGACGATCCGGGCCAAGACCCGCGCTGAAGGCCCGAACGTTTCGATTCCACCCGGGTTGCGGCGTCCTGAACGCTCAGTCTGCTCTGTGCCAGCCGGTCTGGCGCAGAGCCCAGACGCCCAGCAGGATGGCCTCTGCAGCGTCATGCCGAGGGGGAGTCGGGCAGACCAGGCCCCAGTCCTGCACGATCTGCAGGGCCAGGCGCTGCGCTTCGACCTTGGCCTGTCGCCCCGAGCGGCGTTGGCGGGGGAGCAACTGCTCGCCTCGCCAGTCCTCGGCACTGACCAGCATGGTCTCGGCTCCGCGGCGACGGGCCTCGGAAAGCCATGACCGGGCCAGGTCGGCCGGGCCCTCGGCCACCAGCCAGGCCAGCTCGCCGGCCTCGGCCAGGATCGCGCGGGCCGCCGCGCGCAGGGCCGAGCGGGAGGGAAAGTGCGCCGAGCCGTGGCGGATCAGGCGCCCGTCGCGTCCGAAGAGGGCAAAACCTGTTCGCAGGCCCAGGTCCACCGCCAGGAGCGTCTCTGCCAAGGCACCTCCAGATTCCTCCTACTCCTCCAAGCCCAGTTCCCGCAGTCGGGCCAGGAGTCGCTCGGCCCGCTCCCGCTCCTGCGAAGCCAGAACTCGCTCCTGCTCCGCCCGCTCCTCGGCTGCCTCCGCCCGGGTCTCGGCAACCTCGGCCCTGGTCTCCGCAACCTCGGCCCGGGCGCGCTCCTCTTCGACTTGCGCCTGAGCTTCCTCCGCCACCTCGGTGGGCAGGGGCAGGAGCGCCTTGTCGGGTCCGCAGGGACGCAGCCACAGGCCGTCCATGTCCTCGAAGCGGCCCTGCCAGGTCACCAGGCCCAGGCCCAGCTCCTCCAGCCACGCCAGATCCAGGAGTTCCACGTAGCTCAGGCCATGCAGGACGTATCCCCGCAGGACCCGCTCGCCCAGCCAGTGCTCGGGGTCGAAGATCACGTAGTAGCGCACTCCCAGCCGGGCGTAGCGCCGGGCCTTCTCGACTTCGGATCCTTCCCGGTTGGAGACCACCTCGATCACCAGATCCGGGGCCTTGCCGAAGACCCAGGTGAAGTAGGAGCGCCGGCCCTTGGGCCGACAATCCTCGGGGAGCGTCACGTCCAGGCTGACCATGATGTCCGGCACCACGGCCGGCTCGTCCACGCTGCCGAAGAGGCCCACGTCCGCCGCCGCCACGAAGGGGCGCCCGGGCTTCCACGAAGCGTGCAGGATGTTGGGGAAGAGGCGCATCTGCTTCTCGGAGATCCAACTGTCCACGGGCGCATCGTCCTCGGTGACCAGGTGCGAGACGTCCGGTTCGAGGGGCTCTTCCTCATAGCGCAGGGCTTCCATGCGAGCGTCCTCCATGCCAGGAGTATACCATCCCGCCAGGGGCGGGGACCGGCCGTCGGGCGCCCGCCCACGGGCGACCCTCACCCCCAGGGTACGCCCCGGATTTTGCCGGCGGATGAACCGAAGATTGCCGCGAAGTGGACGGGATGTTGCCGATTCTGGGCCGGCAGGTACCGGGCCCTGTTCCAGGAACCTGTGTGAATACCGCGTCGGTCGCCTCGCCGCTCGATGGGATGCACCCGCGTGGGGCGCGGGTGCGAGGCCCCCGCTGTGTTGCAAATAGTCTCATTTGCCTCCAGCAAACCACGACTCTTTGCGCTTTGCAGGGTGCACAAGATCCCTCGGCGATGCTCGGTCCGGATACTCACACAGCCTCCTGGCCGAGGGTCAGCCTCGAGTGGGACAAGTGGTCCGCTCTGGTCCGGCCCTGTCCGCCCGCTGTCTGGTCAGCCAGACCGGCCTTGCTTGAGAGGGGCCTGGGACGGGTCGGCTGTGGTCTACAGGAAGAACTCCTCGGCTTCTGGTCGCATGCCGAAGACCTTCAGGACATCGTCCAACGGGATGCGCGGTCTGGCCAGCACGGGCAGGGCCCGGGAGCGGATCACCAGGAGCCGCTCCAGCTTCGGCTCCCGCTTCAGGCATTCTCCGAAATTGGCGTAGATCCAGGCCCACGAGGACCTCTTCCGGGGCACCAGTTCAGACTCTCGGGTCCAGAATTCCGGGGGATGGTCGACCCATCGCCCGTCGATTTCGCGGCCCGGTATCTGCAGGTGCAGCATCTCGTGGGTCAGGATGAATTCCAGGACCTCCGACGGTGTTCCCGGGTGGTTCAACAGCGAGTGGAAGTGGATGTGCGCGGGGCCTCCGGCCAGGCTGTGTTGGATGAAGGCCAGGCTCTCCTCAAAGGAAAACCAGCAATGGATCGGGCGGTCCAGGTCCCGGAAGTGACGGTTGCGCACCTTGTGCAGGAGGTCGTCCAGCGAGTAGGGCAGCAGGCTCAACTCCGGATGCCGGACCTTGCGACGGCTCCTGGTGCGGACCGGGCGCCCGTCGCGCCACAGGCAGCAGTCCTTTGCAGCGTCGAGTCGGGTTCTGGAAGGTGCTCCCCTCATCTCCCCACCAGGTCCAGGACCTTCTCCCTCCACAGGCCGTCCGCGCGGTGGAAGAGTCGCCGGGCTCCGGCCTCCAGGGCCTCGCGCTTGGTGAGGCAGAAGACTTCACGCCAGTCGTGGGTTTCGGTCAGGACGTAGTAGAGGGCGTTTCCTTCCCAGGCGCACTCGGCCAGGGCGACCCCTGGGAATTCAGCGACCACGTAGTTGCGGCTCTCCATGGTGCGGCCTCGATAGAAGGCCTCAGGACCCAGGTTGGCCAGGAAATCGAGGCGCTCCAGGCGCTCTCGAGCCTGCTCGGCCGTGCCCGGATGCGGCCAGTTCTGCAGGTCGGCGTTGCGCCAGAAGCCGGCAGGAAGGATCTCCCAGTCCAGGTCTGCCCCCTGGGCTTCCCGCAGAGGGCGCAGGTCCTGCTCGCCCAGCCAGGTCCGGTACTCGTCAAGCGTCAGGCGCCCCCGGACGAGTGCCCTCAGCTTGCGCATCAGGTCGGGCGGCGGCGGGGTGAGGGGGAGCCCTCGGGCCTGGAGGTATCGGTCCCAGGAGTCGCAGGCGGCATTCAGGAGGTCCGCGAACCGGCCCATATCGGCCGCCTCCTTCAGAGACTTCCGGAGTTTTTCGATGGTTGCCAGCTTCTTTTCAGAGGGTTCGCTGGAACCGCTCCGGGGTTCGGTGGCCTCGGTCGGCGGCTGCTCCTTGCGGGCTTTCATCGCCTCCAGCAGCGAGTCCAGGAACTTCATCGCCGCCAGCGCCGAGTCCGGGGACTCCTTCGAGAGGGGCTTGGTCGGGGTGTCGCGCGAGATCCGTCTTCGTCGGAAGGCCGAATCGAGCCGATCCCTCCACGAGGCGCCCATATCCGGCCAAGGGGACAGAAGGTCGCGCCACTCCGCCGCTTTCGCCCCGGTGGGCCGGGACCAGCGAAGGACCTCTTCGCGCAGGTCCGTGAACCATTCCAGGTCGAGCAAGGTCTCGACGAACTCCGGGGTGAGTCCGGTCCCTGCCAGAAGGCCCTCACCGGCCGCCGGATCGCGCTGGAACGAGGCCGTTCTCCTGCCCAGGAGCGATTCGGCGATCCGCTCCATTCGCTCCTGGGGGCTCTGGCGCGGAGGCCTGGGCGCTCGCGGACGGCTGGACCTGGGTTTGGGTTTGGGTGGGTTCCGCGCGGCAAGACATGTGGCGCAGGTGTCGGCAGCAAGACCGTGGATGCAGCGTCCTGGTTTCATCGGGTCCATCCATGTCCGGAAATCGCTTCGGCCATCCGCCCATATTCCCCCAGCACCACCCGGCGGGGGACGAGCGCCAGGACCTGCCTGTCGGGTCGAGGTTGGCCCGTTTCCGCCATGAATTTGCGGCATTTCCGCAAATTCATGGCGGAAACCCGCCCTCAACCGGCCCGCCGCGCCCCGGCCCACCCGCCCACCGCGAGAACCCGGCCTCAGGCCAGCCCTTGGGCCTGGAGGGTGTCGCGCAGGGTCCCGGGGTCGCGATCGATGGAGGTGGGCCCCTCGCGCAGGGCCTTCAACGCTCCCTCGACGTCCTTCAGGCCGTTCCCCGTGACCAGGGCGACCACGCGGGCCTCCTTGGGAATCAGCCCCTGGCTGACGGCCTTCCTCAGCCCCGCGATCGGGGTGGCTCCGGCGGGTTCGGCGAAGACCCCGGCGTGGCGGGCCAGCAGGACCTGGGCCTCCTGGATCTCCTCGTCTTCCACCACCACGAAGCTCCCCTCCGACTCGCGGACGCCCCGCAGGGCCAGCGCGGCTGCCCGGGGGATCCCCACGCTGATCGAGTCGGCATAGGTGTCGGCGTCGGGTTCGGGCACCACGCGGTCGCCCTGGGCGAAGGCCTTGGCCAGGACTGACGAGCCTCGGGCCTGCACCGCCAGCAGGCGGGGCAGACGGTCGATCAGGCCCATCCGCTGCAGGTCGCGGAAGCCCTTGCCCAGTCCGCCCACGATGCAGCCGTCGCCCACCGAGACGGCCACGTAGTCGGGAACCTGGTATCCCAGGTTCTCCCAGATCTCCAGGGCAGCGGTCTTCTTGCCTTCCAGCAGGTAGGGGTTGAAACCCGTGTTGCGGTTGTACCATCCGAACTCCTCGGTGGCCCGCAGGGACAACTCGAAGGCGTCGTCATAGGTGCCCCGCACCGACAGCACGGTGGCTCCGAACATCAGCAACTGGGCCACCTTGGCCCGGGGGGCCCGCTCGGGCACGAAGATCACCGTGCGCAGGCCCACCGAGGCGCACATCCCCGAAAGCGACGAGGCGGCGTTGCCGGTGGAAGCCGCGGTGATCAGCGGCTCGCCCGACTCCAGCGCGGCCGCGGCCGCGACGGCGCTGGCCCGGTCCTTCAAAGAGCCGGTGGGGTTCTGGCCGTCGTCCTTGACGGCCAGCCGCGACAGCCCCAGGACCTGGCCCAGGCGCGGGGTCTCGTAGAAGGGGGTGCCGCCCACCCGCAAGGGGGGCAGGCTTTCCGCCGAGCGGATCGGCAGGATCGCCGCGTAGCGCGCCAGCCCCCGGGCTTCCGAGCGGCGCAGGGCGTCCGGGGAGAGCTGGGCCGAGGCGGCCGGAAAGTCGTAGAGGACCTCGAGGAGGCCGTCGGTGCCGCAGTCCGGGCAGGTGTAGCGCACCTCGCCGGGCGCGAAGGTCCGGGCGCACAGCGCGCAGGTCATGGAGGTGATGGGGAGGGGGGTGTGGCTGGTCATGACGACGCCGCTTCGCGGTGCCCGGGCCAACCCCTGGGCCGCGGGTGGGGCTTCGCGCTGCATCCGGGTCGGTGGTCGCCCTGAGGCGCTCCGCCGCGTCGTAGCGGAACCTCCACGTCGCGCCCCGGCGCGGCCCCGACATCGCGCGCCAACGTCACATGCCCGCTCTCCGTCATGTTTCGCAGGAGATTCCTGGGAAGGATGCGGGATTGCGGGCGCTGGCGAGGGGGCTGCGCGGGCGCGCCCCGGCGCGGCCCCGACATCGCGCGCCAACGTCACATGCCCGCTCTCCGTCATGTTTCGCAGGAGATTCCTGGGAAGGATGCGGGATTGCGGGCGCTGGCGCAGGCCCTATGCGGGAGCCGGTTCGTCCGTACCCAGGACGAGGAGACGTCCCGAATCGGCACCCTGGGCGGCGCGGACGTTGATGGACCGGTCGAAAGTGACCAGCCGACCCTTTCTGGCCACCGCCAGGCCAAGGAGGTAGACGTCGGTGATCTGCTGAGGTCCCGCCACGTGCTCCGGCCGGAAGAGGCCCTCATCGCACAAGGTCAGGCCCTCGGCCCAGAAATGGTGGTCGCCGCTGTGCCGAAACACCCGGAGCCGGGCTATCGCATCGGCCACCTCGGTGCGCCTGCCGGGATATCTTTTGTTCGAGACGACCCGCACGAAGCCGTTCTCCGTCAGCGGGCAGCTCGCCCACCCGGAGGCTCGGTTGGCCGCAAGCCAGCGGTGCGCCGCTTCGTGATGAACATGCTCCGGGTCGAACAAGGCCACCAGCACGTTGATGTCCAGAAGCGCGACGCTCACGTCTCGTCCCGAAGCTGGTTCACCGCCTGCAGCGTGACCACCGCGGCCCCACGGCGGGGGGGCAGGAGAGGCACCCCGTTCCTCAGTTCCAGATCCGAGGTTTCCGGCTGCAGAGCTCGCCGAACCAGCTCGGACACCACCTTCCCGATGCTGGTCCTGCGCAGGGAAGCCAACTCGCGAGCGGCCTGGAGCACGTCGTCATCGAGTTCGAGTGTGGTCCTCATGGCTTCAGGATACCGTGGCTAGCATCAAACATCAAGCATAAGGTCCACTGGGGTGCTGGTCGTTCCCGAGCCTGCGGGCGTAAAGCCCCAGCCACCCCGACCCGACGGAACGCAGGTCGGGTCCAACGTTCATGGGTCGGATGCCACCGGGATTCGGTCAGATCGACCCAGGCGGTGCTCCCATGCAGGGCCTCCTCAGCCCACGACCTGGACCAGGTGCTCGAGATCCGGGTCGCCCAGTTCGCCCAGGGGGGCCAGGTCCAGGCCGTGGCGCCGCCCGATCTCCTGGAACTCCTCGTCGGCCTCGGGGCGGACGGCGACCAGCAGGCCCCCGCTGGTCTGAGGATCGCAGAGGAACTCGACGCGCTCGGGCGGGAGGGGGGCGATGCGATGGCCGTAGCTGCGGTGGTTGCGCCAGGTTCCCCCGGGGATGCAACCCAGGGCCCGGTACTCTTCGGCGTGGGGAAGCAGCGGGATGGCCGAGAAATCGACCTGCGCCGAGACGCCGCTGCCCAGACACATCTCCACCAGGTGTCCCAGGAATCCGAAGCCCGTCACGTCGGTCATGGCCTGGACGCCGGACAACCCGGCCAGGTCGGAGCCGATCCGGTTCAGACGGCACATCGAGTCCCGGGCGATTCCCTCGTGCTCGGGCTTGAGCAGCCGCTTCTTCTGGGCCGTGGTCAGGATGCCCACGCCCAGGGGCTTGGTCAGGTACAGCCGGCAGCCCGGCGTGGCCGTGTCGTTGCGCTTGAGGTGCCGGATCTCGACCAGGCCGGTGACGGCCAGGCCGAAGATCGGCTCGGGGGCGTCGATGCTGTGCCCGCCCGCCAGCGGGATCCCGGCCTCGCTGCAGGTGGTGCGCGCGCCGTCGATCACCTGTCCGGCCACCTCCGCAGGCACCTTGTCCAGTGGCCATCCCAGCACCGAGATGGCCATCAACGGGCGGCCCCCCATGGCGTAGACGTCCGAGATGGCGTTGGCCGCAGCGATCCGTCCGAAATCCACCGGGTCGTCGACGATGGGCATGAAGAAGTCGGTGGTGCTGAGGACGGCCCTTCCGTCTTCCAGGTCGTAGACGGCCGCGTCGTCGCGGGAGCCGTAGCCCACCAGGAGTTTCGGGTCCGGGGCCTGCTGGACGCTTCCCCGGAGGATCCCGTCCAGCACCTGGGGGGCGATCTTGCAGCCGCAACCGGCGCCGTGGCTGTATTCGGTCAGGCGGATGGTGGGGGTCTCTTCGTCGCTCATGAGGCCCGGAGCTTCCCCTCGGGAGGGCTTCGTCCTTCCTTGACACCCCTGGGCCCCTGTCCTATGTTGTCCACTGTCGTCTCAAGATGAGAATTCAAGTCACGGGTGCCTTCGATGCGTCTGAGCGTCCAGGATGCAGCCGGCCTCTTGGGCGTCTCCGAGAAGACCATCTATCGATGGATCAACCGGGGGACCCTTCCGGCCTACAAGGTCAGCGACCAGTACCGGTTCAATCGGGCCGAGCTGCTGGCGTGGGCTATTTCCCGTCGCTTGAACGTCTCGGAGGAGTCCTTCGTGGAGTCCCTGGGAGGCGGGGGTCCCATCCCCAGCCTTTCGGAGGCTTTGCGCGGCGGAGGCATCGTCTACCGCCTGGAGGGAACCGACAAGCCTCAGGTCCTGCGCCACCTGGTCGAGAGCCTCCGCCTGCCGGTCGAGATGGACCGGGAGTATCTGCTTCGACTCTTCCTGGCCCGCGAGAGCCTGGGGTCCACCGCCGTGGGAGAAGGCCTGGCGATTCCCCAACTGGTGTATCCCAACGCCTTGGAACCGGCCCCACCGGTGGTCACCCTGGCCTTCCTGGAGAGACCCGTCGAGTTCGAGGCTCTGGATGGCCGGCCCGTGGACTGCCTGCTGGGCCTGGTCAGCCCGGGACTGCGCGGCTCGTGTTCGCTCCTGCCCCGCATCCACTACGCCCTGCGCGATCCGGGGGTGCGTCGGGTGCTCCGCGAACAGGCCAGTCGTGAAGAGACCCTCGCCGAACTGGCCCGGGTCGAGTCCGGATTGCGCGAGGTGACGTCCTGATGTTGCTGGCTGGAATGCTCCTGAGCGGGGCGATCCTCGTAGTGGGCGGCCTGTCTGCGGGCGTGCTGGCGCGACGGCACGCCCAGCGCGCCGTCGTCCTGGCGGTGGGCGCCAACGTCCTGGCGGCCGGGCTCGGCCTGCTGGTGGCCCTGCTCACATTGCTGACCGGGGCCTCGCAGATGACGGTCCTTCCCTGGTCGGTGCCGATGGGCACGCTGGCCTTGCGCCTGGACCCCCTCGCCGCCTTCTTCGCCGTGCCCACCCTGCTGGTCTCGGGCCTGGCTGCCCTGTACGGGCGGGGCTACCTGGCCGGCAAGGGCCCTTCTTCCTGGCTCTGGTTCAACCTGATGGTGGCCTCCCTGCTCGGGGTCCTGCTCAGCGCCGACGGACTGCTCTTCCTGCTGTGCTGGGAGGCCATGTCGGTGACCTCCTTCCTCCTGGTCATTCTTGAGGATGAGCGAGCCGAGGTGCGCCACGCCGGCCTGGTCTACCTCGTGGCCACCCACCTGGGGACGGCGTTCCTGATGGTCCTCTTCCTGGTTGTGTCGCCCGGGGAGGACAGTCTGGCCTTTCCCCGAGCCGGCACCCTGCCTCCGACCCTGGCCGGGCTCGCGTTCGCGCTGGGCCTGGTGGGGTTCGGCACCAAGGCGGGCTTCGTGCCTGCCCACGTGTGGCTTCCGGAGGCCCATCCGGCGGCCCCCAGCCACGTCTCCGCCTTCCTCTCGGGGGTCATCCTCAAGAGCGGAGTGTATGGATTGCTGCGGGTGGTCACCTGGGCCGAACAGCCCTCGGACTGGTGGGGCTGGTTGCTGGTCCTCACGGGGCTGGTCTCAGGGATCCTGGGCGTGGTCTTCGCCCTGGCCCAGCACGATCTCAAGCGCCTGCTGGCCTGCCACAGCGTCGAGAACCTCGGGATCATCGCCTTGGGCCTGGGACTGGGGCTTCTGGGCCTCTCCGGCGGCAGTCCCCTGGCGGCTGCCCTGGGCCTGGGTGGGGGCCTGCTGCACGTCTGGAACCACGCCTGGTTCAAAAGCCTTCTCTTCATGGGCGCCGGCGCGCTGGGCAAGGCCACCGGCAGCCTGCGGATCGAGGCCGCGGGGGGCCTCTTGCGGCGCATGCCGGGAACCGGAGGAGCCTTCCTGGTCGGTTCGGCGGCCATCAGCGGTCTGCCTCCCTTCAACGGCTTTGTCAGCGAGTTCCTGGTGTTCATGGCTGCCCTGGAACTGCTGCGCTCGGTCCACCCGCTGGCCGGGGCCGTCGGTCTGGGAGGGCTGGCCCTGATCAGCGGGCTGGCCGTCGCCTGTTTCGCGAAGGTCTGCGGCGTCGTCTTCCTGGGCGAGCCTCGCAGCCCCGGCGCCGAGAAGGCGACCGAGACCCGCCAGGCCATGCTGGTCCCGATGCTGCTTCTGGCGGCCCTGTGCCTGCTGGTGGGGCTCGCGGCACCTTTGGTGATCGGAGTCCTGGACGCCCCGCTGGGACAACTGGCGCCCGGAGCCGATCTGGGGCCGGTTCGGGGCAGCCTGGGCTGGCTGGCGGCCCTGGGCGGGCTGGTGCTGCTGGCCGGCCTGGCCCTGGGGCACGCCCTCTCGCGGCGACCCTCCCAGCCCGGCATGACCTGGGATTGCGGGTACTCCAGGCCCACGGCCAGGATGCAGTATACGGCGGCTTCGTTCGCGGGACCCTTGACCGAGATGTTCTCGTTCGTGCTGCCTGTCCGCCGTCACGGAAAGCCGGTGGAAGGGCTCTTCCCTGCCGCAGCCGAGCACCACGGGGAGGTCCCCGACCCCTTCAACCAGAGGCTGTACGAGCCGCTCTTCCGCGGCCTGATGCGCTTCTCGCTGCGGGTGCGGGCCTTCCAGCACGGCGAGGTTCAACTCTACCTGCTGTACATCGTGGTCGCCCTGATCGCGCTCTTCATCTGGGAGGCCTTGTGATCTCGATGCTTCTGGGGCTCCTGTTGGCCCCATTGCTGGCCGGCGTCATCAACCGCGTCAAGGCGTTCTTCGCCGGACGGAGAGGCCGGCCGCTCTTCCAACTCTACTGGGACCTGGCCCGCCTGGTGCGCAAGCACATGGTGCTCAGCCGCACGACCACCCCGGTCTTCCTGTTGGGGCCCGCGCTGAGTCTGGCCAGCCTGGTGACCTGCCTGGCCCTGCTGCCCCTGGGAGGACCCGCCCTGCTCCTCTTCCCGGGAGATCTGCTGGTGCTGCTGGGCCTGCTGGGCCTGGTGCGTTTCGCCACCGTGCTGGCGGCCATGGACACCGGCTCGAGCTTCGAGGGCATGGGGGCCAGCCGGGAGGTGGCCATCGGGGCCCTGGCCGAGCCTGGGATGTTCCTGGCCCTGGCCGTGCTGGTGGTGCAGACCCGGGTCGTCTCGCTGAGCGAGTTGTGGGCCCATCGGGGCCTGGACCTCTGGAACAGCGCCGGGCTGGTGCTGGCCCTGGTGGGCGTGGCCTTGTTCCTGTTGTTGCTGGCCGAGAGCTGTCGGATCCCCGTCGACGACCCCAACACCCACCTGGAGCTGACCATGATCCACGAGGTGATGGTCCTGGACCACTCAGGGCCGGCCCTGGCGGCCATCGAGTACGCCTCCTCCCTGAAGATGTGGATCGGCGCGGCCCTGATCTCCAGCCTGCTCTTTCCGTTCCACACCGGCTCGGCAGGGCTGGACCTCCTGGCTGGTGTGGCCGTGGTCTTCCTGGTCGCCCTGGCGGTGGGCCTGGTAGAGTCCACCTCGGCGCGGCTCTCCATGCTGCGCGTCCCCCAGTTCGTGGGCCTGTCCTCGGCGCTGTCGCTGCTGGCCCTCTTCCTGGTGATCCGATGAGGGAGCACAGATGACGGGCACGGTCGACTTCCTTCTGGTCAGCGTGATCCTGGCCAATCTCTGGGTGCTGGGCTCCAGCCGGCTTCCCTCCTGCATCCGGGCGCTGGCCTTCCAGGGCGTGGCCCTGGGCCTGCTGCCCTTTGCCCTGTATCCGGGACACATCACCTGGGACCTGGTGATGTTGGCCCTGATCAGCATCACCCTGAAGGCCGTGGTCTTCCCCCACCTCCTGAAGCGAGCCTTGCTGGAGGCCCGCGTGGACCCCCAGGTGGAGCCCTTCGTCGGGCACGGGGTCTCGCTGGTGGTCGGGGTGGCCTCGCTGGCCTTGAGCGTGGCGCTGTTCCGGCGCCATCCCCTGCCGATCGTTCCGCCCTCGGACCTGTTGATGCCGGTGGCCGTGTCCACCCTCCTGGTCGGGCTCTTCGTGCTGATCGCCCGGCGCAAGGCCCTGACCCAGGCCCTGGGCTACCTGGTCTTCGAGAACGGCATCCAGGCCTTCGGCCTGGGGGTCCTCAAGCACGCCCCCTTGATGGTGGAACTGGGAATCCTGCTGGACATCTTCTTCGCCGTCTTCGTCATGGGCATCACCATCTTCCACATCCGGCGCGCCTTCGCGACGCTGGACACCCTGGAGATGGCGGAGTTGAGAGGTTAGGATGCTGGTTTCGCTCCTCTGTCTGCTGCCCGCCCTGGCCGGCCTGGTGGCCTTCTGGCTTCCGCCCGGGCCTCGGGTGCGCCGTCTTCTGCCCGCCGTGGGGGCCGTGCACCTCCTGCTGAGCGTGCTGGCCTGGAACGATCCTCCCGGAGGAGGCTGGCTGGGCCTGGATGCCCTGGGGCGGGTCTTCCTGGGCATCACCAGCCTGGTCTTCCTGGCCGCGTCGGTCTATGCCGTCAGCTACCTGCGCGACGAGCCGGCCGGCATGCAGCCGGACATGGGGGGCGAGGACCCCTTCTCCAACGCCAAGGAGTCGGTCTTCGTGGGGTGTCTGCTGCTCTTCCTGGCCAGCATGACGCTGGTCTGCGCCAGCCGGCATCTGACCCTTCTGTGGGTGGCCATCGAGGCCACCACCCTGGCCTCGGCTCCGCTGATCTACTTCCATCGCCATCGGCGCTCGCTGGAGGCCACCTGGAAGTACCTGCTGGTCTGCTCGGTGGGGATCGGCCTGGCCCTGCTGGGCAACTTCCTCCTGGTGCTGGCGGCAGCCCGGGGGGCTTCGGGCGGCGCCGAGGTCCTGTGGTTGGACGGCCTGGCCCACGGGTCCGAGCTGGACCCGCACTGGCTGCGCCTGGCCTTCATCCTCCTGGTGGTGGGCTATGGGACCAAGATGGGTCTGGTCCCCCTGCACACCTGGCTTCCCGACACCCACAGCGAGGCCCCCAGCGTGGTCTCGGCCCTGCTCTCGGGGGCGCTCCTGAACTGTGCCTTCCTGGGCATCCTGCGCGCCGTCCAGATCTGCGCCGGGGCCGGTCAGGCCACGTTCGCCCAACACGTGCTGGTGGGCTTTGGCCTGCTGAGCATGGCCGTGGCGGCCCTCTTCCTGCTGAACTCCAGGGACACCAAGCGCATGCTGGCCTACTCCAGCGTCGAGCACATGGGCATCCTGGCCCTGGGGGTCGGGCTGGGCGGAGGGGGCGTCTTCTTCGCGCTCTTCCATGCCCTGAACCACTCGCTGTGCAAGGCGGCCATGTTCCTGGTGGCGGGGACCTTCCTGTCCACCTTCCGGACCCGTCTGGTAGCCCGTCTGGGCGGGGCCATCCACACCCTTCCCATCGCGGGGGGGGTGTGGGTGGCGGGCTTCGTGGCCCTCTCCGGCACGCCGCCTTTCGGCCTCTTCCTCAGCGAACTGGGGGTGCTGCGGGCCGGCCTGCAGGTGAACCCCTGGATCGCTGCGGCCTTCCTGGCCAGCCTGGCCACGGCCTTCGTGGGCATGGCCCGGGTGGTCCTGACCGTGGCGCTGGGTCCGCCCGTCCTGGTGCCGCCGGTCCGGGAGTCCTGGGGCAAGAGCCTGCCGCCTCTGGCGCTCCTGGCCCTGGCCCTGATGCTGGGTCTGTCGGTGCCGGCCTGGCTGGCCGAGGGATTGCGGCAGGCAGCCGCCCTGGTGGGGGTGTCATGAGACCCGAAATCCTGAGTTTTCCGGAATTCTCCAAGAGGCTGACGGGGCGACACCTGGCCGCCCTGATGGGCCTGCCCGGCCGCTCGGGCAGCGTCCTGATGATGGCCGTCACCACCCCGGGGGCACCCGAGCCCGAGCAGGAGGCGTCGGCCTGTCCACCGGGAGGCATCCAGTTGCCGGCCACGGTGGTGGAGGGCGCGTACCCGTCGCTCACCCCGGACCATCCCCAGGCCCACTGGTTCGAACGCGAGTTCTTCGAGCAGTGGGGCGTCCGCCCCGAGGGGCACCCCTGGCTCAAGCCCGTGCGCTTTCCCCAGGGCCATCCTGGCCTGACGGACTTCTTCCAGGTCCAGGGCGAGGAGATCCACGAGGTGGCGGTGGGGCCCGTGCACGCCGGGGTGATCGAACCCGGCCACTTCCGCTTCCAGTGTCGGGGGGAGGAGGTCCTGCACCTGGAGATCTCGCTGGGCTACCAGCACCGCGGTGTCGAGCAGGCCCTGCCCGGAGCCTCTCCCGGTCGGGCCATGGCCTACGTCGAGACCCTGGCCGGCGACACGTCGGTGGGTCACGCCCTGGCCTGGTGTCGCAACCTGGAGGCCCTGGCGGGGGTCCGCGTGCCCCCCCGCGCCGAGGTCCTGCGGGCCGTGGCCCTGGAGCTGGAACGCCTGGCCAACCACTGTGGCGACCTGGGTGCCCTGGCCGGGGACGTGGGCTACCTTCCCACGGCTTCCTTCTGCGGCCGGCTGCGCGGGGATCTGCTGAACCTCACCGCCCTGGCCTGCGGCAACCGCTTCGGACGGGGGTGGATCCGGCCCGGTGGCGTGGCCTGGGACCTGGACGCCGTGCGCGCCGAGCAGATGCGGACCCGCCTGGGCCGCGTCATGAAGGATGTCCGGGAGGCCCTGGATCTGCTGAACCGCTCGGGTTCGGTGCAGGCCCGCTTCGAGAGGACCGGGATCGTGACGCGAGAGGTCGCCCTGGACCTGGGGCTGGTGGGCCCCGCGGCCCGCGCTTCGGGCCTGGCACTCGACTGCCGTCGGCAGTTCCCCTGGGGCCCCTACCTCCAGCCCCCCTTCCCCGTCTGCACGGCGCGGGTGGGGGATGTGGCCGCGCGGGCCAGGGTTCGCCACGACGAGATGGAGGTCTCGGCGCGCTTCCTCGACGGGCTCCTGTCGTCCTTGCCGGAGGGGCCGGTGCGCACCGAGATGAAGGGCCTGGCGTCCAAGGCCTTCTCGGTCTCCCTGGTCGAGGGGTGGCGGGGGCAGATCTGCCAGGTGGCCGCCACCGACACCCAGGGCAACCTGCTGGCATGCAAGGTGGTCGATCCGTCCTTCCACAACTGGTTCGGACTGGCCGTGGCCCTGAGGGGGCAGCAGATCTCCGACTTCCCGCTGTGCAACAAGAGCTTCAACCTGTCCTACTGCGGACACGACTTGTGAGGATGACGTGCTCAAGGCTCTCCTGGCCCGACTGAATCAGGGACACCGGACCGCCGTCGGGATTCCCGAGGCCCTGCCGGACCGCACCCTGGGCCGCCCTCGCTTCCAGCCGGCTCGCTGCGCCGAGGGATGCTCGGAATGCGCCCGCGTCTGCCCGACCGCTGCCATCGAGCCCGGCAAGACCCTGGATCTGGGGCGCTGCCTGTTCTGCGGCGAGTGTGCCCGGGCTTGTCCGCACGGCGCGGTCCGCTTCACCCGAAGCCCCGGGATGGCCGTCCGCCGGCGTTCCGACCTGGTCCTGGCGGGCCCCGAGCTGCAACTGGCGGAGGCCCTGGACGAGCAGGCCCTGCGTCTCTTCGGGCGCTCGCTGCGGCTGCGCCAGGTCAGCGCGGCCGGATGCAACGCCTGCGAGGCCGACGTCAACGTCCTGGGCACCCTGACCTTCGATCTGGCCCGCTTCGGCATCGACTTCGTGGCCTCTCCCCGCCACGCCGACGGGCTCCTGGTCACCGGACCGGTCAGCCAGAACATGCGCGAGGCCCTCCTGAAGACCTGGCAGGCCGTCCCCGCACCGCGCCTGGTCGTGGCCGTGGGTGCCTGCGCCATCGCCGGCGGGCCCTACTTCGACCACGAGCAGACCTGCGGGGGAACCGACGGCCTGCTGCCGGTCGACCTGTATGTTCCGGGTTGCCCCCCCAATCCGTGGACCATCCTGGACGGGCTGCTGCGGATCCTGGGACGGCTGGAGGGGCCTGGGGCTGGATGATCGGGGCGCCCTCTGGCGAAAGGGAAGCGCCCAGATGGCCCGCATCACCCTCATCCGCCCCCCCCTGCTGGTCTCGGCCTGGTCGGACTCCGGCCCCCTGACCCCGCCCCTGGCCTGTGCCTATCTGGCCTCCAGTCTCCGTCAGGCGGGTCACGAAGTCCGGATCCTCGATGCGGTGGGGGAGGCTCCGTTCCAGGTCACGCCTCTCTTCGGCGGGCGCGTCCTGGCCACCGGCCTGACCAGCGAGCAGATCGCGGGTCGCCTCCAGGAAGACAGCGACCTGGTAGGTGTCAGTTGCATGTTCTCGCAGGACTGGCCGGAGGTCCGGCGCCTGCTTCAGTTGGTGCGCCAGCATCTTCCCGGGGTGCCGATCGTGGTCGGGGGCGAGCATGCCAGCGCCACCGCCGACTTCCTCCTCCGGACGACCCCCGAGGTCGACTTCTGCGTGCTGGGTGAAGGCGAGAGGACCCTGGTGGAGCTCCTCGAGGCCCTGAAGGACGGGCGGGAGGTCTCCGGATTGCCGGGACTGGCCTGGCGCGCCCAGGGGCAGGTCCACCTGGGGCCGCCTCGCCCGCGACAGGTCGAACTCGATGAGCTCCCCTGGCCGGCCTGGGACCTGGTCCCCCTTCACAACTATCTGGAGAACCGCCTGGGCTTCGGGGTGGACCGTGGTCGGAGCCTGCCGGTGCTGGCCACCCGCGGTTGCCCCTTCCGCTGCACCTTCTGCTCGAGCCCGGGGATGTGGGGCCCGCAGTGGTCGGCCCGCGATCCCGACCGGGTCCTCGACGAGATCGTCTCCGCCCAGGAACGGTACGCCGTCACCAACTTCGACTTCTACGACCTGACCGCCATCCTCGATCGGGACTGGATCCTGCGCTTCACCCGGCGCATCGGGGAGCGCAGGTTGAGGTTCACCTGGCAGTTGCCCAGCGGAACCCGCTGCGAGGTCCTCGACGACGAGGTCTGCCGCAGCTTGTTCCGGTCGGGTTGCCGCAACGTCTCGTTCGCCCCCGAGTCCGGCTCGCCGGCGGTCCTGAAGCGGATCCGCAAGAACGTGGACCTGACCCGTCTGCGCTCGGCGGTGCGCTCGGCCCTGCGAGCCGGCCTGAACGTCAAGCTCAACATCATCATGGGGCTGCCCGAGGATTCGGCGGCCGAGCTTCGCCAGACCATCGGCTTCCTGATGCGGATGGCGCTGGATGGGGTGCACGACGTCGGGGTGACCTTGTTCTGCCCCTATCCCGGGTCGGAACTCTTCGCCGAGTTGCTCACAGCGGGTCGGATCGGTGAACTGGGCGACGGGTTCTTCCTGGACCTGGGGGCCTACAAGGATCTGTCCCGGTCCAGTCGCCTGGCCTCCAAGGTCGGCTCGTCCGCCCTGAACCGTTATCGGTTGGCGGCCTTCCTGGCCTTCTACGGGACCCAGTACGCCGTCCGTCCCTGGCGGTTGTTGCGCCTGGTGGGCAACTTCCTGTGCGGACGGGAAGAGTCCCGGCTGGACAAGTCCTTGCGCGACCTGGCTCGCCGCTTGGCAGGTCGGGCTCGGAAGCCCCCTGTGGCGGGGGCCCGAGACGGGCTCCAGAATCCGCCGGGAATTCCCCCAGGCGGGGAGGAACGCCGGGAGAGCGCCTAGAAGGTAGCGCACCCCGCCGGCATGGCTTGCTGATTTGCATTGCCCTGGCGAGGCGGAACCATCCGACCTACGAACTGCCTTCCCGTCCCTGGGAAGGGCCGAGAAAAGGGAGCGACGACCACTATGGACAACCTGCGACCCACCGGTTTTGCCACCGAGGAGGAGGCGAACCCGACCCAGACGGCCACCGAGGTTTCCTCGGAGAATCCGGCTTCGAATGCAGCCGACGCGGCGGCGGAAGAGGCCGGCCAGGACATGGCTTCTGCGATGGCCGCCTTCGAGGCCTACGAGGAATCCTTCAAGTCCATCTCTCCGGGTGAGTTCCTCACCGGTCGGGTCGTCCGGGTCGACAGCGAGGGCGTCCTGGTGGATGTGGGCTACAAGACCGAGGGTCTGGTGCCTCTCAGCCAGTTGACCCACCGTCGCGATGTTCCGGCCGACGAGATCGTCAAGGTGGGCGAGGAGATCGACGTGGTCGTCCAGAGGGTGGACGAGTCGGAAGGCACCCTGGTGCTGTCCAAGAAGCGGGCCGACCTGGAGTCGGCCTGGCGTCGCGTCCTGAAGGCTCACGAGACGGGTGAGACCCTGACCGCCACCTGCACCGAGCAGGTCAAGGGCGGACTGATCGTCGACCTCGGCCTGCGCGGCTTCGTTCCGGCCTCGCACGTGGACGTTCGGCCGGTGCATGATCTGTCCGACTTCGTCGGCGAGGTCCTGCCCCTGAAGGTCCTGGAGGTCGACCGCGGGCGTCGCAAGGTGGTCCTGTCCCGCAAGAAGGCCGTCGAAGAGGACCGCCAGAAGATGAAGGATCAGACGCTGGCCGACCTGGCCGAGGGGCAGGTCCTCAGCGGCAGCGTGGCTCGTCTGACCAACTTCGGCGCCTTCGTCAACCTGGGTGGGGTCGACGGCCTGGTCCACATCTCGGAGCTCTCCTGGAAGCGGATCAAGCACCCCAGCGAGGTCGTGCAGCCGGGTCAGGCGGTCGAGGTCCTGGTCCTGAAGGTGGACCCCAAGCGCGAGCGCATCTCGCTGTCCTTGCGTCAGGCCCGTCCCGATCCGTGGCTGACCATCGAAGAACAGTACAAGGTGGGCGACGTGGTCACCGGTCGCGTGACCAAGCTGGCCAAGAACTACGCCTTCGTCGAGCTGATGGAGGGTGTGGAAGGCCTGGTGCCGCTGCGTGAGCTGGCCGACCACCGGGTCAGCCGTCCCGAAGAGGTGCTTCAGCCGGACCAGGAGCTGGAAGTCCGGGTCATCGAGCTGAACGCCGACAGCCGCCGCATGGTCCTGTCGGTGCGCCAGGTGGCCGCGATGATGCCGGAGGGGCAGGGGCGGTCCCGCCACTCCGAGTCCAACAGCGGCGGCTTCACCATCGGGGACCTGCTGAAGAGCAAGTTCACCAACTCCGAGATGCAGCAGATGCTGGGGCAGGCCCCGACCGAGGGCGAGTAGACGCTTCGTCCGCAGGCTCCGACTTCCGTGGACTTTCGTCCCCGCGCGCTGATCCTGGGTCTGACCGGGAGCATCGCCGCGGGGAAGTCCGCGGTGGCTCGGATGCTGCAGGGGAAGGGGGCGGCCCTGGTGGACGCCGACCAGGTGAGTCGGGACCTGACCGGTCCCGGCTCACCTGTGCTTTCCCGCCTGGTCGAGCGTTTCGGGCTGGAAGTCCTGGACTCGGAAGGCCGCCTGGACCGCGCCGCCCTGGCCTTGCGGGTCTTCAACTCGGCCACGGATCTGGAGGCTCTCAACGAGATCACCCACCCCGCCATCTGGAAGGAGGCCCTGTTCCGGCTGGCCGAACTGGGCGCAACGCATCCCGTCGTCGTCCTGATGGCGCCCCTGCTGCTCGAGCACGGGGCCGAGGCCATCGTCGACCAGGTCTGGGTGGTCGATCTGCCCCTGGAGGAGCAGTTGCGTCGCCTGACCGACCGGGACGGATTGCCACGGGACGAGGCCCTGCGCCGCATCCGTTCCCAGATGCCCTCCGCCGAGAAGGCGGCTCGGGCGGACGTGCTGATCGACAACTCCGGAACCCTGGACCAGACCAGGGCCCTGGTCGACGCCGCCTGGGAGGATTGGGTGGCCCCCCTCCTGGCGCCATCCTGAGCCCCTGGCGCAGGCCCCGTTCCCGGCAACCCCGTCGGGTTTTCCGATCGGGAACCGGGTTTGAGATTCCCCGTTTCGGGAAGGGATGAGCCCCTCCGATCCGGAATCCTGGTCCAGTGAATCAGCTTCAAACAAGCTGCACTTTGGGGGAGGCTTCCTTCAACTCACTGCAGCGCCGTCCACCCTTGCCGCGCCGGCGCCACCTTCATCTGGTGCCGGTGCATCGGCGTTGGAAGGGGGATCGGGCGCGCCTGGTCCGGTGGCTCCGCTCGTGGGCCCTGGTCTTGATGGTTCTCCTCCTGGCCCCCCTGGTGGCGCTGCTCCCTCCCGTCCAGAGGCTCTTCTTTCCGCTGCATTTCCAGGAGGAGTTGATGGACGCCGCCCGCCACACGGGGGTGGACCCCTCCCTGCTGGCCGCGGTGGCCCTGGCCGAAAGCGGCTTTCGCCCCGAGGCCGTCTCGGAGCAGGGCGCCCTGGGCCTGATGCAGCTCCTGCCCACCACGGGTGAGTGGGTGGCCCATGAGGCCGGACTCCCCTGGCGCGGTCCGTCGTCGCTCCGGCAACCGGAGGTCAGCCTGCGCTCCGGGGGGTGGTATCTGGCCTGGCTCCTGAGGCGCTTCGACGGAGACCAGGTCCTGGCCCTGGCGGCCTACAACGTGGGGCAACACACGGTGGACGACTGGCGGGTTCAGCGCGGGGCGCTGGGCTTGCCGGAGCTCCCCTATCCCGAGACCCGCTTCTTCGTGCGCCGGGTGCTTCTGGCCCGCGAGCGCTACCAGGTCCTCTACCCCGAGCTGCGGCTTTCCGGCCCGGAGGTCGTGCTTGCGCGGGCCCGCTCGGGAGGCTAGGATAGGAGACCATGGCTGCCTCCAGCAAGAAGAGCGGGACTGAACCCAATCCCCGCAACAAGTCGATCGTCCTGAACCGTCGGGCGCGTCACGAGTACCACTTCGAAGAGCTCTTCGAAGCCGGCATCGTGCTGACCGGGACGGAGGTCAAGTCCCTGCGGGCGGGACGGGTCAGCATCGTGGATGCCTATGCCGTGGTCGAGCAGGCCGAGGTCTGGTTGAAGAACCTCAACATCAGCCCCTGGGAGATGGGAAACCGCTTCAACCACGAGCCCTTGCGCCCCCGCAAGCTCCTGCTTCATCGCGACGAGATCCGGCGCTTGATCGGCAAGACCCGCGAGAAGGGGTTGACCCTGATCCCCACGCGGATGTACTTCCTGAACGGGAAGGTCAAGGTGGAGATCGCCGTGGCCCGAGGCAAGAAGCTGTATGACAAGCGCGAGGCCGAGGCCGAGCGCACCGCCAAACGCGAGATGGAGCGGGCCATGCGCGTCAGCGTCAAGGATCGCGACTGACCTTGCGCGGGTGTGCCCGGATGCTATACTGAAGTTGCGCTGGTTGAGCGCAAATCCGACATGGGGGTGACTGGTTTCGACGGGGAGATGTCCTGGCGAGGGCTGCGAGTCGAGTTGCCGCTACCTCGTAAAAACAGCGGAAACTAAAACAATAACTGCCAACAACAACCTGGCACTGGCTGCCTAGTGCAGCCCGTCCGCGCGCCCTCGCCGACGGAGGCGCTGTCGGGCGTCACCCACGTCGGATACCCCTTCGGGCTCGACTCCTGGCCTGGAACGGGAAAAATCAGGGGGTATGGAACTGTCGGATCCCGCTCAGGGGAGCCGCCACGCCCGAGATCAAATCCTGAGCTAGGCTCGTAGACGCTCTTGTGGGGGCCTTCTCGGACGCGGGTTCGATTCCCGCCACCTCCACCATTTAGAAAAGACAAACCCGTCTCTCTGGGGTCATTCTCCGGGGTGACGGGTTTTCTTTTTCCCCTTGTTTCTAAAGGGTTTGCGCCTGTTTCACATCCTTCCAAATCACCCCTCCGCACCATCGATTTTCCCCATCCTCCAGCCTTTCTTTCTCTGTTTGGCCCCTGATTCTCTGTTTTCTCCGGACCAAGTCCGAAGCTCGTTGTACAGGGACAGGCTACTCTGCGTCTTAGGGGACACCCACTTTCCCGCACCCCCTCCAGGATCGTAGGCCACGGTTGTCCATGAGCTTCCCCGCTAAGACAGCGGAGGAGCGAGATCATGGGGCAGCTTTCCAGGAACGAGATCGGCGCGATCCAGGCCTTGGCCCAACATCAAGTGGGTCGGCGGGAGACCGCGAGGCTTCTGGACGTGGACGAGAGCACGGTGCGCTACCATTTGCGGCGGGCGACCAATGGCCATGAGGATGGGCGGAAGAAACAGCCCGAGGCCTGCGGGGCATACGCCGAGTTCATCTCCGAATGGCTTGCTGGAGAGCGGACTCGGGCCGAGGAACTGGGTTCTGAGCGCCCCCCGAACCTGAAGGCCCTGTACGAGGACCTGGTCACCCAGAAGCAGTACTCGGGGAGTTACAAAGCCGTGGTGCGCTACGTCAGGCGCCGGACGGCCCCCGTGAAGGTGCGTCCCCATCGACGGGTAGAGGTCCGGCCCGGAAGCCAGGCCCAGGTGGACTGGACCCCGGTCCCGCTTGAGATCGCCGAACTGGGCGGGCTCATAGTCCTCCAAGCCTTCGTGCTGGTGCTCAGCTTCTCCCGAATGTGGACGGTGGTCTGGAAGCGCGGGCAGGACATGCTGAACTGGCTGGATGCCCATAACCAAGCCTTCCTGGACGTCGAGGGCGTGCCCCTGACGGTCCGGCACGACAACACCAAGACGGCGGTGGCCCAGGGGGCGGGATCCCGAGGCAAGATCCATCCGGTCTATGCCTCGTACGCCCACCAGCTCGGATTCCTGACAGACGCCTGCGAGGCGTATTGCGCCGAGCGCAAGGGAAAGGTGGAACGCCGTGCGCGAGACCTCCAACGCCTCCAGGTCCGCCACGGAGAAGCTTTCGCCAGCCTGGAGCACCTCAGCGCCGCCTGTCGCGAACGCCGCCTGGCTCGAGCCCAGAGCCTGGTCAACCCTTTGACGGGCCGGAGCATCTACGACAGCTGGAGGCAGGAGGTTCCCACGCTCAAGACCCTTCCGGCCAGTCTGCCCACACCCTTCGACACCACAGTCCGCCGCGAAGTCGACGCCTCCAGCCTGGTCTGCTTTGAGGGACGCCAGTACCAGGTACCCTTCCTGCAGACCGGGCGCATCGTCGAGGTCCGGGGTTGCGCCGAGGCCGTGGAGATCTACTCCGGCCGTGATTTGGTGGCTACCTACCCCCGGAGGACCGACTGCCGGATCCTGCTCGACCAGCGGCTCTACGACGGAGAAGGAGACGAGCGGGTGGCACGTCCTGTGCCATTGGGGAAGGTGGGCCGAGAGATCGCCCTGGAGCGTTCCTGGGAAGCCCCCGTGCGCTCCCTGGATACCTACATCGACTTGGTGAGGAGGCTGGGATGACCAAGACAACACCGACCACGGACCTGGACACGAGCCGGAAGCTGCTCTCCGAGATGGGGTTCGAGCACCTTCCCCTGGTTCTACCAGAACTTCTCGAGCGGTCCGTCCGCGAGAAACTGACCCAGGTGGACTTCCTGAATCTCGCCCTCAGGGCCGAGCATGACTTCCGCGAGGAACGTCGTGTCCGGACCTCTTTGAGGATCTCCGGGCTGCCTCCCGGCAAGACATTGGAATCCTTCGACTTCCCGTTCCAGCGGGGCATCCAGCGCGACCGCATCGAACTCTTGGCCACATGCGAGTTCGCGCGTAGGAAGGAGAACGTGCTTCTCCTGGGTGCCCCGGGAGTAGGCAAGACGCACCTGGCGGCCGGCTTGGCGGTCCGAGCCGTGCAGAATATTGACGCCCACACTTGAAGGCCGCTTGTGAGCCGATCCTGACCAGAATCGGTGGCCGGTAGTCCAAATCGCCTGCCCGCATGAAACAGATGAGGGAGCAAGGTGACCCTTGCTCCCTCGGTGGGGGTTGGTGAAGATCAGGTGTCAACACTAAGCCGCACCACCCCCACCCCAGCGTGGCGGAGGAACACGCGGCCGTCAAGAGGTACCTGGACTATGTAGACCAACTTCTGAAGGACGAGGTGCCCAGGCCGCGTTGCCCGGTCCAAGGGTGCCGCC
>Ga0334889_1000564_pt1 | contig 56938 bp, 51 predicted proteins | sample GraSluR1_MG_2_FD_207222 | JGI IMG/M metagenome (GOLD analysis project Ga0334889, IMG submission 207222) | Sludge microbial communities from methane-producing bioreactor in Wageningen University, Netherlands - Granular Sludge_8_08-R1 | ecosystem: Engineered > Bioreactor > Anaerobic > Unclassified...
TTCCCATGGTTCCTGCAGCCCGAGCCCTAAGGTGATGATATCCCGACTGTTCATGAAGCCTCCCGTCATTTGGTGTGGATTTGATCCCTGTATACATCAAATCCACACCAAATGACGAGGAGCCAGATAAGTTCCGGTCCGTTATCCATTCTCAATTTCTCAGGGAGACCACGCCAGGCCACAATCCGATCCAGAATACGAACAATCCTGGCCGCGGGAAGGTTGGTGTCCACTTCAATGGCCAGGCATTCCCGGCTGAAGTCGTCCAGCACGTTGAACGTGCGAAACCGCTGGCCGCTCGCTAGCGCGTCATGCATAAAGTCTACGGACCAACATATGTTCGCGGCGGATGGAACAGCTAACGGTTTGGGATTTCTTGATGGCAGCCGCTTCTTTCCTTTCCGACGCAGGTTCATTTTTAGCAGGCAGTACACGCGGTAGACCCGTTTGTGATTCCATCGGTGACCATGTCTGCGCAGGACCGAAAACAGCTTCCCGAAACCGTAACGCGGATACCGCTCGGCCAGCGTGAGAAGCGCTTCAATGAGTGGCGAGTCGTCGCGTGGCATGGACTTGTAGCTGTACACCAAGCGGCTTAACGCCAGCGCAGAACAGGATTGCCGCATGCTCAGCCCATAATCGCAACGCATAAAATCAACCAACTTGCGCTTCTCCGCCGGCCTCAGAGCTTTTTTGTGATGACGTCCTTCAGGGCCTCGTTTTCCAGACTCAAGTTCGCGAACATCCGCTTGAGCTTGCGGTTTTCTTCTTCAAGCTCCTTGAGCCTGCGGATATCCGAGGCTTCCATGCCGCCGTATTTCGACTTCCATTTGTAATACGCTGCCTGGATTACGCCATACTCACGGCAGGCATCGACTACCTTGCGACCGCCTTCAGCTTCTTTCAAAATCCGAAGAATCTGGCTTTCCGAAAATCGAGATTTCCTCATTGTGCCCTCCATAAGGCAATTTTACCAGAAATCTCTACTTCTCAATGGATCTATTTTAAGGGAAGGCTACAGTCGACTTCGTCCTTCTTGAATTTCCAGAGACGACCGACCTTATAGGCAGGCATGTTTTTTCACTGATCCACTTGTAGACCGTATCCCGCTTTATGCCGAGATAGGCTCCAATCTCATCTACGGATAGCCATTTGTCTTCGATAATTCTAACTCCGAATGCTCGTTCCCATCCCAAACGATGAAAAAGGCAAATGTTTTCGGTTTGAATGGTCTATACTCATTCATATTCGGCTTGGTTGGATCATGTGTGAGAATGCCTTTAAAATAATCTGAGCTCTGATTCGGTAATATTCTGGCTAAATATTTTTTGCTTTTCTCGAAGAAAAAAGACAAGAACGGCAGGCGCTGTCTTCCTTTATGATAATAGATTGGAAAGAATAAAATTTTCCCACGGAAAATTTTATTCTTGGTTAGAAAACACAAAAAAGGGTTTAGATCAATGTGATCTAAACCCTTGAATTTTACTTGGTAGCGGGGAGAGGATTTGAACCTCTGACCTTCGGGTTATGAGCCCGACGAGCTACCAGACTGCTCCACCCCGCATCGCGAAAAAACACTATACCATTTTTTTGAAATATGTCAAGTTAAGTGTTGTTAGTCAGAAGTGGCGTTCTTTTTTTGTGTAAGCACGGCCTTGATGGCCAGGGCAATTTCTTGCGGGAAGGGGGTGAGGACGCCTTCCCTGTTGACACAGGCGTGCACGGTGAAGCCCTTGGTGAGCAAGGTTGCCGCAGCGGTTGGCCCGTTTTCTTCGTGGCGACTGATTTGGTAGTGAAAGCGGCAAGTCAGGCGGCTGACCTCAACCAGGCAGACAGCAATATCCACTAAATCATCATAGCGGGCCGGTGCTTTGAAGCGCAGATAACTTTCCGTAACCGGCAGGATACAGCCCAACTCTTCCATGGCCCGGTAGGGCATGGCCCAGGCGCGCATCATTTCGGTGCGGCCGATCTCGAAGAGTCTGAGATAGTTGGCGTTGTACATCACCCCGGCCGCATCGGTATCGCCATAAATAACCCGGTAGCTGGTGGTGAAAACCGGCTTGATCAGGGAGGTGGAGAGCTTGTTCACGGGTTATACTGCTGTACGAAGTATTGAAAAAAGGCCTCGCCCGAGGCAAAGCGACGACCACTGTGCTCCGCAGCCTTGCGGGCATTGGCTTCGCTGTAGAGGAGCCCGTTTTTTGTACTGTTTTTGCGCGAGTCATACAGGAGCATGGGTACGGGCCAGTCCACATGGGTGCGCAGATGCAGGGGGGTGAAGTGATCCATGGTCACCACCAGGCGAAACGCTTCCTGGCGGCGTTCCATTTCTGCCACAATCGGTCCTACAATCTGGGCATCAAAATCGGCTATGGCGCGGATTTTTTCGGGAAGCAAGCCCTGATGGCCGCATTCATCCGGTGCCTCCACATGGACTGCAACAAAGTCGTTGTCAACCAACAAGTCCAGAGCGGCTTGCGCCTTGCCAGCATAGTTGGTGTCAAGATAGCCTGTGGCTCCGGGTACATCAACTGCGATGAGCCCGCTTAGCACGCCAATACCCTTGAGCAGATCCACTGCCGAAATCATACCGCCATGTAAGCCGTAACGTTCGTGCAAGGTGGGCATGCTGGGGCGCTTTCCTTCCCCCCAAAGCCAGAAGAAATTGACCTCGGCCTTACCGGCTGCCCTACGTTTTTGATTGAGTGGATGGTTGGCTAGTACCTCGGTCCCGCAGGCATACAGCTGTGCCAGGGCGTCTACCTGTTTATAGGCGTTAAAATGGGCAGAAACATCTTGGCCACTGTGGTCATGCGGAGGAACTGTGCTGAAACCCGGCGGCAGCGGCGTATGTAGAACCAGCAGGTGCCGGTAGCTGACTCCAGAGTAGAGCGCCAGCTGCCCTGTTTGTGGTTGGCAGCAGGTACTCTGCAAGGCGTTGATCAATTCCCGCGCCTCCGGGGTACTGATGTGGCCAGCACTATAATCTGCCATGACAAGGCCGCCATTAGCCCGGTGTTCCACCTGCACCAGGTTGCAGCGGAAGGCCGTGTCCCCAGGGCCAAGCTCCACGCCCATACTGGCGGCTTCCAGAGGGGCGCGGCCACTGTATATCTCCTGTGGATCATAGCCAAGCAGGGAGAGGTTGGCCACGTCGCTGCCAGGGGGAAATCCATCTGGTACGGTATGGGTCAGCAGCAGTTCCGCTGCCGGAGCCAGGCGATCCAGCGTGGGGGTGGCCGCTGCTTCCAGCGGGGTTTGTCCGTCCAGGCTTTCTTGTGGCACATCACCCATGCCATCGCCTATCAGTAGAATGTACTTCACAGCGACCTTATTCTTCTTCAAAAATACGTATTTTTACCACTGGTGCGGTCACTGCCGCCAGGGTGCTGATGCGGGCAAGCGCCTGCTCTACAGAAGACTCTTTGGCCGTATGGGTAACAATCACCAGGGGCACGGCCCCGCCGCTTTCTTTGCGTCCCTTTTGAATGACCGACTCGATGCTGATGTCGTGTTCACTGAGAATGCCGGCGATACAAGCAAGCACCCCGGGCTGATCCAGCACGGAGAAACGGAAATAATAGGGGCCATAGAGCTCGTCCATGGGAGTGATGCGGCGTGGTGCAAACTGATCCGGTCGGTAGCCCAGGGATGGAACGCGGCCTATGGAATTGCAGGCGATATTGCGGGCGATATCCACTACGTCGGCAGCCACGGCACTGCCCGTGGGCACCTTGCCTGCACCCAGACCATAGAGCAGGATGTTGCCAACACAGTCACCATGGAAATGGATGGCGTTGTAGGCGCCGCTGATCGAGGCCAGCAGGTGATCCTGCGGCACCATGGTGGGATGCACCCGTGCTTCTACGTGTTCGCCGTGGTTGCGGCTGATGGCCAGCAGCTTGATGCGGTAGCCAAACTCCCGGGCCAGTTCGATATCCAATGGCTCGATGCTACTGATGCCTTCAGTGGATATTTCCCGATGGGTAATATGCATACCATAGGCCATGCTCATCAAAATGGCCAGTTTGTGCGCGGTGTCGATGCCTTCCACATCGTAGCTGGGATCGGCCTCGGCAAAACCGAGGCGCTGCGCCTCGGCCAACACTTCGGTAAAGGCTATGCCTTCATCGGTCATGCGGCTTAAAATATAGTTGGCAGTACCGTTCATGATGCCGCTGATGGAAAGAATGCGGTTGGCCACCAGACCCTCGCGCAGGGCCTTGATTACGGGAATGCCACCGCCCACGCTGGCCTCGTAACCCACCTCCACCTTTTGGGCTGCAGCTGCGGCAAAGATGTCGCGCCCCTCCTGCGACAAAAGTGCCTTGTTGGCGGTTACCACGTGCTTGCCTGCGGCAATGGCTGCAAGAATAAGGCTTTTGGCTGGTTCGATCCCGCCGATCAGTTCGACTACAATATCAATATCCGGATTATCGATAATGGCTGCGCCATCCCGCACAAGCGAAATGTGGGCGAACCGTTCCGGCAGGGGCTTGGCGTTCTTGTCGGCAATGGCGGCAAGGGTGATGCGCATACCGGTGCGTTTGGACAACCGTTTTTGCTGTATATGCAGTACTTCAGCAAGTCCTTGTCCAACCGTGCCAAATCCTATCAAACCAACCTTGATGTCTTTCATTCGTGTTTCGCGCCACCTGTAAATGATAAAAAGAGCAATAAAAGACAGAAATATTTGGCCACAATTTCTACTCATTTTCATGGCACTTGTCAAAATATACTCTCTTCCCTGTCTTGTTGTGCTGCTGACTGGGGTATATGGTGCGAGCATCATGGGCAAGTCTTCTCAATTTTCATGGCATCTTGCCCGAGGCTCGGTTATTATGCCTCCTTGTCGCTACACCATTCCTTTTAACCAGGCGGATGCGTGCATCCTCCGAACCCCTGCAAGCAAGGAGCGGGCATGAATATTCTTATCTTTGGACCAAATGGCAGTGGTAAAGGCACCCAGGGCGCTATTCTCAAAGAAAAGTATGGCATGGACCATATTGAATCCGGTGCGATTTTCCGGGAGCACATCAAGGGTGGCACCGAACTGGGCAAAAAGGCCAAGGCCTATATAGACCGGGGCGATCTGGTTCCCGATGAAATCACCATTCCCATGGTGCTGGAAACCCTGGCCAAATCCAAGGAAAAGGGCTGGCTTCTGGATGGTTTCCCCCGTTCGCTCGCCCAGGCCGAGGCCCTAGACAAGGCGCTGAGCGATGCCGACATGGCCCTCAATTACGTGGTGGAAATCGTATTGGACAGACAGGTGGCCAAGGAGCGTATCATGGGCCGCCGGCTTTGCGCCAATGACAACAATCATCCCAACCATATTGCCTTTGAAGCCATCAAGCCGGTGGAAAAGGATGGTAAGCTGGTGTGCCGGGTATGCGGTGGCGAACTGTCAACCCGCGCCGATGATCAAGATGAAGAGGCTATCAACAAGCGCCACAACATCTATTATGATGAAAATACCGGCACCATGGCCGCCGTGAACTACTTCAAGAAAAAAGGCAGTGCCAAGGTGATTTCGGTGGATGGCTCCGTGGCCATCAAAGAGGTAACAGCCCTGATTTTGAAAGAACTGGACTGATTCTCGAACATTGATGGTTTATTGCACTTGGCGCCTTGCAGGTCAAGCCGGGCAAGGCGCTTTCTTCTTGTCTAATTCACAAGACCCGCATGGATGCGCAGTCACTGATTTTTGATAGGCTACGTCGTTCCGTGGCTGCCAAGGAAGAGTTTGTCCGTTCTTCCCTGAAGGAGATAGAGTGCCTTGCAGGCATGATCCGCAACACCCTTGAGGCTGGCGGCAAGTTGCTTGTTTTTGGTAATGGTGGCAGTGCGGCTGATGCGCAACATCTAGCCGCGGAATTTGTCAACCGTTACCTTATCAAACGCAAACCTCTGGCGGCCTTGGCCCTGACCACCGATAGCTCGGCTTTAACCGCCATTGCCAACGACTTTGCCTTTGACCAAGTTTTTGCCAAGCAAATTCAGGCCCTGGGCAAGCAGGAAGACCTGGCCCTGGGTATCTCCACTTCGGGCAAGTCTGCAAATGTCATCAAGGGGATGCAGGTGGCCCAGGAAATCGGCATGCAGCGGGCAGCGCTCACCGGTGGATTGCAACACCCCGGTGCCGAGCTGGCCTCTCTGTGCCACGTGGTGCTCAATGTGCCCAGTAACGAAACCCCGCATATTCAGGAAACCCATCTTTTTATTGAACACCTGCTCTGCGAACTGGTGGAGCGACAGATGTTTCCGCACACCTGATTCTTATGAGCAGCTATTTGCTTGAACCACTGAGTTTTGAGGGGCTGCACACCTATTCTGTGCACGATCGCCATTCCAAAGTATCCCTGGCAGATTTCGCCGCACCCATGCAGGCTGGCATGACTCTGCGGCAGTGGCTGGCAGCCTTGCCGCAACAGCTGGCTGGCAAAGATTTTCCCGACCTGGTGGCACGGTTGGCCACGGCAAAGCGGCAGGAACGTCCTATTCTTGTGGGAATGGGCGCGCATGTGATCAAGGTTGGTTTGAATCCGGTGTTGATTGGGCTGATGCACAGCGGTCTGATCAGTGCACTGGCTCTTAATGGTGCAGGCATTATCCATGATGCCGAACTGGCCATGGCCGGGCAAACTTCCGAAGAGGTCGGTGCGGTTTTGGGCTCCGGCGCCTTTGGTGCGGCCAAGGAAACCGGTGAGATGCTGAACGCGGCCATTTGCGATGCGGCCCGTCGTGATGTGGGTATTGGCCAGGCCGTGGGAGAGATGCTCTTGGCAGAGAACTTCCCGCATAACAGGCAAAGTTTGCTGGCCACGGCCGCAGAGCTTGCTATCCCCGTGACCGTGCATGTGGCCATGGGTACGGATATTATCCATATCCATCCCAGCGCCGACGGTGCAGCCATTGGCAAGGCCGGTCATTGCGATTTTCGTCTCTTTTGCCGTCTGGTAAGCGGGCTTGAAGGTGGCGCGTATCTGAACTTTGGCTCGGCAGTGCTCCTGCCCGAGGTGTTTTTGAAGGCCCTGACCGTGGTACGTAATCTTGGCCACCAGGTGCAACATTTCACCACGGCCAATTTCGATTTTATTCGGCACTATCGACCCTCGGTCAACGTGGTGCAGCGGCCCACGCTGGAAGGTGGCAAGGGATTTCATTTTACTGGGCATCACGAGCTGATGCTGCCCCTTCTGGCCGCAGCCCTTTTGGATGCCTGCAGCCCGGAAGCGACAGCCTGAGCATGTAGGCCTGTTTTGTGTGGAGGAAGATGTGATACAGCGGCTGCGTATCGGCACCAGGGCAAGTCAACTCGCACTTACCCAGTCGCAATGGGTGCGGGACAAGGTACAAGCCTTGTTGCCGAATACAGAGGTTGAACTGGTGCGCATTAATACCAAGGGTGACCGTATTCTGGACGTACCCCTGGCGAAAATCGGCGGCAAGGGGCTTTTTGTCAAGGAGATCGAGGAAGCACTTCTAGCCGGTGAGATCGATATGGCGGTGCACTCCATGAAAGATGTGCCCACCGTACTTCCAAAGGGATTGCATATCGGCATTGTGCCCCAGCGGGAAGAGGCGCGGGACGCTTTTGTTTCCAACCGCTACCGTAACCTGGCTGAATTGCCAGCTGGCGCAGTGGTGGGAACTTCCAGCCTGCGACGTAAGGCACAGTTGCTGGCCCTGCGACCGGATCTGCAGATACGGGATTTGCGCGGTAATGTGGGTACCCGTTTAGATAAGTTGGACAGAGGTGATTTTGACGCCATCATCCTGGCAGGTGCGGGTTTAAAGCGTTTGCACCTGCCTGCACGCATCAGCACCCTGCTTGCGCCCGAGCAAATGCTCCCCGCCATAGGCCAGGGTGCCTTGGGGATTGAGTTGCGCCAGAGTGATTCGATGCTGCTTGCACTGATGCAGCCCCTGCATCATCCGGAAAGTGCTGTTGCTGTGGCGGCAGAGCGCGCCTATCTGGCCAGGCTTGAAGGCGGTTGCCAGGTACCCATTGGTGCATATGCTATTTTGTCTGAAAACCAGCTTTCCCTGACAGGATTGATCGCCTCGGTTGATGGCACGACCGTGCTGCGACAGACACGTTTTGCACCGCTAGCGGAAGCGGACAAACTGGGTTTCGAACTGGCCGAAGAGCTGCTTGGCCGTGGTGGCAAGGCTATTTTAGAGGCCGTGTACCAGGCCTCTCTTTCCTGATCGTTTTTTGTTGGAGGACTTGGTCGTGCACAACAGCACTTCGTCCCAGATACATGATATGGGCTCGCCTGCTGCGGGCAAGGTATATTTGGTGGGCGCAGGTCCCGGCGACCCAGGACTCCTCACCCTGCGCGGCAAAGAGTTGTTGCAACGGGCAGAAGTGGTGGTCTACGACTATCTGGCCAACCCGAAGCTGCTGCGCTATGTGCCCAGGGAAGCTATCTTGATTTATGCAGGAAAAAAAGGGGGCGGCCTGCATGCCTACACCCAGGAGGGCATTAACAAACTACTGGTTGAGCATGCCAAGGCAGGTCGGCTGGTGGTGCGGCTCAAGGGGGGTGATCCGTTTATTTTTGGTCGCGGCGGTGAAGAAATAGAAGAGCTTGCTGCCGAAGGGGTGGAATTTGAGGTGGTGCCAGGCGTTACGTCTGCCTCGGCCGCAGCCACCTACACCGGTATTCCCATCACCCACCGGGAATACACGGCTTCTGTGGCCTTTGTCACCGGTCATGAAGATCCAGAAAAAAAGTTTTCCGCCATTAACTGGGAGAAACTGGCCGGTGGTGCCGGCACCCTAGTTATCTATATGGGCATAAAAAATCTGCCCGATATTACCAAAAAGCTGATAAAAGCCGGCCGTGCACCCGAGACACCAGTGGCTGTGGTGCGCTGGGCCTCGACTCCAAAGCAGAAGTCCCTTATCGGAACCTTGGGCACCATTAGCGATCTGGTAATGGAGGCAGGTATCAGGCCGCCTGCTTTGGTGATCGTGGGCGAAGTGGTGCAATTGCGGCACCGGATCAACTGGTTTGAACGGCGACCGCTTTTTGGCAAGCGTATTGTGGTGACCCGTACCCGTGTTCAGGCCAGCGAACTGGTGAGCCAGTTGGAAGAGTTGGGAGCAGACTGCCTCGAATGCCCCACTATTGATATCCAGGAGATGGACGACTACTCGGCCCTTGAGCAGGCCTTGCCGCAACTCTCTACCTATGACTGGCTGCTTTTCACCAGCCCCAACGCGGTGCACCATTTTTTTCACCGTCTGCAACTGGCCCAACTGGACAGTCGCGCGCTTGCCGGTACGCGCATCGGGGCTGTGGGTACGGCCACTGCCGCGATATTGGCGCAATACGGGATATGTGCGGATTTTCTTCCTGAGCAGTTTACCGGAGAGGGGCTGGCCGATGCCCTGATCAAGCAAGGGGTTACGGGTCAGCGTTTCCTGTTGCCCCAGGCCTTGGAGGCAAGTAAGGTGTTGCCGGAGAAACTGGCTGAATCCGGTGCCCACCTGACCATTGTTCCGGTGTACAAAAATCTTCCCACTGTCTCTTCGGGAGAGGAGTTGCGAGATGAGTTGAGCAGAGGCGCAGTGGATGTACTCACCTTCACCAGTTCCTCCACGGTGCGCAACTGCTTTGCCCTGCTTGCTTGCCAAGATGCATCGGCACTCAGACAACTGTTGGGCAAAACCCGCATCGCTGCCATTGGACCGGTTACCGCAGCCACATTGCAGGACTATGGAATTACAACCCATATCCAACCGCAACAGCATACCATCGCAGACTTGGTGCGCGCCATTACCAGCCACTATGGCCATGACATTCCACGGCCAAACGGTTCTTTTTCGTAAGCTGCGCGAAGGACCCGGCAACGCCAAAATACAAGGTCGACGTGCTCCTTCCTCTGAGTCAGATCAAGACAGTGCAGAGGTTGGCGAAAATGTTCGCCCCATACAATGCGCCCTGTGTTCTTTCCCACTGACCACCACCAGTGAAACCACCTTGGTCAATGGCAGGCACCGGCATGTGTTTTTTAATCCCGCTGGCATTGTTTTTGATATTCGCTGTTTTTATCAGGCACCAGGTGTGCGGATCGTAGGCGAGAAGAGCAGCGAGTTCAGTTGGTTTGCCGGTTTTGTCTGGCAATTGGGGTTGTGCCGCGCTTGTCGTACCCACCTGGGCTGGTTTTTTTCCGGGCCCAGCACATTCCACGCCTTGATTGTCGAAAAACTTATCTACTGATTATTGAAGAAATTCGTGGACATTCCCCGGATATTACCGGTATTGGGTGCCAAAAACAGGAGGGATACCGTGTGCATGCCATTATTTTTTAGCAAAGTCTGTCCTTCTGCCCGTACCCGAACGTTTCGGGCATTTTTATGGACCGTTGTCCTGCTTGCGACGATTTTTATGCCAATCTGTCCGCTCTTGGCCGCGCAAGGCCAGGGAGCAGCGGTACAGACCCGGGTGGTTTTTCTACCCATTACCGTGCAAGTGGAAGGAGTGCCAAGCCATTTGAGCGATGGCTTGGCCAGTGTACTGGCCAGTCGGGTGGCAACTAGGGCCCGAATTACCGCTATCACCCAAGGCAGTTCCACCCAGCAGATGCAAGAGGCCCTGCATAAGGCAGACTTTTCTTCCTTCAATCGACTGCTTGCAGAAACCAATGCAGATTATCTTGTGCTCAGCACCTTTGGGCCCAGCAATGCCCAGTACGAACTGGCCAGCTATGTTTTTTCCCGTGGCAGCAGTGCAGCGCCCCAAAAAGTGAGCCGTTTTTTCAGTAATGCCGATGACCCGCTGCCGGCTGCAGACGAATTGGCTTCAGACATCAGTGTCCTGATTTCCGGCAAAGGCACAGCAACACAGACAGGGGTGACAGCCCGGCAGGATGTGGCTTCTCCTTTTTCCTCTGCGCATCCGGAACGGGCCTACCGGGAGAATATGCTGGCTCAATCCGTAGCTGGCTTAGAAAGGGCCCAAGGGGGGTTCAAACTGGTGGAGAGCTTGCGTGGCAGGCCTCTGCCCATTGAACTGCTTGATTTGAATGTCGGCGATGTGGATGGCGATGGGGTACAAGAATTGGTTCTCCTAGGTAAAAAGACCTTGCAGTTCTACCGCTACGAAGAGGGTCGCTTTGTGCAAAAATTTGCCCAAGATTTGCCAGGGCACCTTAATTATCTTTCTGTCACTCTGGCAGATGCCAATGGCAATGGCGTACCTGAATTGTATATCGGCGCCAGCAATGGTGCATTGGCGGCTTCTTCCATTTGGGAATGGCAGAATGGGCGACTGGTGCGTCTGGCAGAGAATATCCCCTATTACTTGCACGCGATTTCATTGGCAAAGGGGGAGACCATGTTGCTGGGACAGTCGCCGCCGCCCAAAGAAGCCATTGGCGGTGCCATCCACCTCATGCGCTACGAGGGGGGCACGCTGCAGCCATCCGGCAACACCCTGCCCCTGCCCGAAGGATACAATGTGTATGATGTTGCGCCTGCAGACCTGGATGGGGATGGCACACTTGAAATCGTGGCCATTAACAACAAAAATCGGTTACAGGTGTTCAGTTCTTCTGGCACACTACTGTGGACCAGTGCAGACGAATACGGCGCCAGCCGCAATTTTTATGGGACCATGTCATCGGCCGCGGCCGCGGTCCAGCAGCCGAGTTATCTCCACACCCGCATCGTGACCGCGGACATTGATCAGGATGGGATTACCGATGTGTTGGTGGGCAAGAACCGGGCCAAAACCGTTCGATATCTGCCCAATATCCGCTATTTTGACGGTAGTTCACTTGCCGGACTCAAGTGGGAGGAGCGTGGTCTGAGGGTACTTTGGGAGACACAGCGCATTTCTGGCTATGTCGCTGGCTATCAATCACTGCCTGTGCAAGGGAAGGAGGGCAGGATGCAACTCTTTTTTGCTGAGACTGAAAACACCTATCCTTTTCTCTTTTGGAGCACACCCACCACCACCATACACCGCTTCGTCTTGGCAGTTGAACCTGGAACGCATTGATTTTTCGATATTTTTTGCTATTTGTTAAGGGGTGGTTCAACCCTCGTTAAAAAAATTAAACCGGAGTAAAAAAAACTTGACTAAGCGACCTGTCCTTGTTTACCATATGATTACTTGATTTTTAATATGTGTTCCTTTAGAGGAATGCATGAAATTCACAGGTACAAGGAGAAATGAAATGAAGAAGATTCTCGTTGCAAGTGCTGCGTTTCTGTTGGTGGCAGGTGCAGTAGATACTGCTCCAGCCGCCGAGAGCAAACCAGGCGTGGAGCTCAGTGGTGATGCCCGCGTTCGTGCTGTGTACAGGGACGACTTTGACTTTGGCAACAGCGACAAAAGTGGGGAGAGCTATCTGGATTCCCGCATCCGCCTAACTGTCAAGGGAACCGCTGCCGGTGGTGCCTATGCCATTGGTCGCATTCGTATGATGGAAACCAAATTTGAAGACAATGACACAGACAATGCCGCTGGCGTGGTTGATCCAGGTAACATCTGGATGGACAAGGCCTATATTGGTGTGCCCTTCAGCGACAACTTTACCCTGGAAGCCGGTAAATATCGTGTGACTTATGGTACAGGCTTCTTCTACGAAGACCTGAACTTGGCTGGTCTGCGCGGCATTATCAAGGCCGGTAATGTGGAGATCAACCCCTTTGTCGAATGGATGTCCGAAGGTCAGAACTCCAAAATCAAGCAAGATAAGAACGACGACAACGACTCGATCCGCTTTGGTGCCAATATCTCCGCCGACTTCAACGACAACTGGAAGGGTGGTGTGCTGGTCGCCTACCAGACGGATGATAGGGCCGAGACCGTGATCATTGATGATGTTGCCCATCATATGGAGCCCAATGAAGGCCTGCTCGCTTCTGTATACTTTGAGGGCAAAGAGGGCAATTTCGGTTTGGCCGGTGAGTTTGCCTATGCTGACGGCGATCTGCGTGGCTTCAACCAGTTTTATGACGATCATAACGATAGCGGAATAGACATGATCGGCTGGGATGACGATGGCTACGGCGGGTATCTCCAACCGTCTTACACCATTGATGCCCTGACCTTGGCCCTGAATGTGGGCTTCACCATGGATGGCTTCTTGGCTGATCCGGTCTTTGGCTTTGTCATGCTTGGTGCCGACCACTCCCTCACCGTTATGAGTGTGGGTGAGCATGGTGACTGGCTCTGGGCGGGCCTTGTGGCAAAGTATGCCGTTAGTGACAAGTTGAACCTTACCGGTAATCTTGTTTACGCATCTGTTGATGGTTACTCCAACACGGGTTTGGATTCGCTTGAGAGTGCCATCGAAGTTTCTGGCGTGCTTGAGTACACCATCAGCAAGGGCGCGGTCTTCTCCTGGTTTGCTGGTACTCTAATTCCTTCCTTTGATGATCCTGCAGTTGAAGACGATCCTGCTTTCGGTACCTACGGCAGGCTGCAACTCAAATTCTAAGCTGTTACCAGGACTTTCCTGATATGCAAAACGGCCTCCCCTGTGGAGGCCGTTTTTTGTTTTATCCCTGTGCGGTGCTGCTCAGCGTTTTCAGTAGCTTACCAGAGATACAGTGGAGGGTGCTGTCGCTGCTCTCTCAATGGTTGACCGGCAGCCAGATACGTGCTTGCGCTCCACCGCTGGCCCTGTTGCTTAAGCGTAAATCACCGCCATGGTCCCTGAGTACCCGTTGCACTAAGGACAAGCCCAAGCCTGTGCCTATGGTTTTGGTAGTAAAAAAGGGATCGGTTACATTTTCCAGTATCGGCGCGCTGATACCACCACCAGTATCCAGAATCAACAAGGCAACCCCACCATCGGTGGGAGTGATGCGCAGGGTGAGCTTGCCGCCCTCGGGCATGGCCTCAATGGCGTTGGCGAGCAGGTGGACTAGCACCTGCTGAATCAGCTTGGGATCCAGTTCAACAGAGGGTGTGTCTGGGTGAAAATCATACACTGTGGTGATGTTCTGTCGCAAGAGATCCTGCTGGTGGAGGCGCACGGCGTTCCGGGCCAATTCGGCAAGGGAAACCGCCTGATAGACCGGCTGGATAGTTTCAGCAAAACGGGCCAGATTTTCCAGGGTTTTTTCCACCTTTTCCACTTCGCCAACCATCATATCCAAAAATTTTTTCAGATCAGTGTCGGCAATTTTGCGGCGCAGCAGCCGGGCGCTGCCGCCAATCGCGGTTATGGGGTTTTTGATGCTGTGGGTTAGTTGCGCTGCCATGTGGCCGAGGGCAGAGTAGCGACCAGCCGTGACCAACATGTCTTTATTTTTATGCAGTTCTTTGGTTACTTTTTCTAGCTCCGCCACCTTGCTTTGCATGGCCTGGTAAAGAGTGCCGTGCTCAATGGCAAGACTGGCCTGGCTGAGGAAGCTCTCCAGGGCGTGAATTTTTTCTTGGCTGAAGGGGCAATGGGTGATGAAATTGTCTACCAGAACAATGCCCAGCGAGCGTTCGAACGAATAGAGCGGTGCAATGACAAAACTGTCTTCTTGTAAGAGGTGTATCAGTTCTTCTGCAACTGGATATTCTGCCTGTCCGTCCTGAACAACGAGAATCCGGCGCTGCTCCAGTGCACGCATAAGGATATGATCTTTCTGGCTGGTGTCGATCTGGATAGTCTGGACTAGACGAACAATACCGGTGTCCGGTGCCTGGCAAGCACGGCAGTTGTCCAACAGCTCGTCCATGGTGAGTTGCTCTGCCTGCATCCTCTGCCAGATGGCGATTCCTTCCTCCTGGCTGACCGGGCCGATGGCGTATCTGCCGGTCAACTGCTTGCCGTCATCGGTGAAAAGAACCAGAAAGGCGCGATTAAAACCTAAGCCCTCATGGGCGGTGATACCCGTGAGAATGGCGCGCATGAGCATATCCAGGTTGGTTATACTCAAGTAGGCACTATTCATTTTAATGGCCAGAGTATGGGAGCGTTCTATGCGTTTACGCGCGTTTTCCAGCTCTTTTTGGTACACTCTGCTCCGTAGGGCCAGGCGCCGTTTCTCCAGTATTTGGTGCAGAATGGTGAGCAGATTGTTGAACTGTACGGGTTTGGTGAGATAGTCGTCAGCCCCGTGGCGTAAACAGAGTAGTGCAGTTTCCAGGCTGGCAGCTGCAGTGAGCATAAGGATGGCGGTATCAGGACTCTTTTGTTTGAGTTCAGGGATCAGGGAGATGCCATCGGCATCTGGCAAGCCGATATCCAGAATGACCAGGGCAATATCTCGGGTTTCCAGCAATTGGCGCAGTTCAGCGGCGGAGTTGGCGCTAATAGCTGTAAAACCACGTTCTTTCAGAAAAAGAACAAGCAGGTTGGTAATATCGGCAAGATCATCGACGACTGCGATAACTTCATTGTTTTCCAGTAGCTCGCCACCTGGCAGGGTAAATGTTCGTGGTTCGGTATTATTGGTATACATATTTGTATACATACACATGAGCAGTGCTTTTAAATGGAGACATTTATGTCTAGTTTCGTATTTGTTCTACAGTGGCCAAGCATTATTTGTCAAGCACGACCGTTAATTGTGCGGGGAAGGAAGCGTTTGCGACCCTGGGGCGAGCATGGTACTAAGTGGAGAGAACCGAGTTGCGAACAGACCAGCCGGCTACCAGGCAAATAATTCTGTACTGATGACAGACACTGGACCATGACAACTTTTTCTCCCATCCAAGATCGTGAGTTTGGATACGAAGAACCGGATGATGAGGTAATGCGTACTGTTATAGCAGATTTTCTGGAAAAGGGTCTGGTTGAAAACATGGTTTCCCTGTGCAGGCAAGAGCCGCGACAAATCGCCGTGAGCGCTGCCCTGGTAGCGGACGAACGCCTGCGGGTTCGATTGGGCCTGGCCGTTTTGTTTGAAGAGTTGCAGGGCCATTGTCAAAAAGAGTTACACCGGGCCATTCCTGTTCTTGCCGAATATTGCAGCCACCCCGAAGCTTGGGTCAGGGGTGAGGCGGCAACCTTGCTTTTCCTGACCGGCAGTACAGAGGCCCTGCTGCTTGTACAGCCTTTACAAAACGATCCTGCCCCCCAGGTGGCGGAACTGGCGCGCGAGTTGTTGGATGATGCCCGGCATGGTTGAGATTTTTGGAGAACATGGCTTGCTGGCAAGCCATGCTCCCGGCTTTGTCCATCGGCCCGGTCAACTGCAGATGGCGCAGGCGGTTGAGCGCCTGCTTGCCGGGGAGGATAGCCAGCACGATCCTGATTCCAATACCCTTTCTTTTTCTTCTTCCTGTGCATGCCTAGTGGTGGAGGCAGAAACCGGCCTTGGTAAAACCCTGGCTTATCTCATCCCTGCCGTATGCAGCGGCAGGAAAGTGATTGTATCCACGAACACGCGCAATTTGCAAGACCAGATTCTGCACCGCGAAATTCCACTCATCAAACAGCACCTGGCCCCCAAGCTGCGGGCAATGTGTGTCAAGGGTCGGCAGAACTACCTGTGCCTCTACCGCTGGCACCAGTTGCAGGCAGGCCAACGCGATAGCCTTTTTGCCGATTCTGCGCAGGAACAGATCGATGCCTGGCTCCAGCGCACCCGTCATGGTGACCGGGCAGAACTTGATTGGCTTGCCGGTGCCTCACCGCTCTGGCAGAAAATTTGCTGTCAAAGTCATTTTTGCCTGGGCAATGCCTGCCCCGAGGCCAGTGCATGCTTTCTTGCGCAATTACGGCGTGATGCCGCCAATGCCGATCTTTTGGTGGTGAATCATCACCTACTCTTCTCTGATTTGGCAGTACGCCGAACAGGTTTTGGCGAAGTGTTGCCGCGCTATGAAACGGTTTTTTTCGACGAGGCGCACCACCTTGAAGACGTGGCCACCAACTTTTTTGGTCACAGTTTCTCGCGACTGCAGTGTATGGACCTGGCCGGTGATATGGAGCGGAGTGCCCAGTCCGAACTTGATGGTGAAGCGCAGCAGGAAACCGTTGCCGCGGCTGCTGCGTTGGTAGGTGCAGTTGAGCGCTTTGCCGTGGCATTTCCTGCAGGCCCGGGGCGTTTTCCCCTGTCTTGGGAGGATGTGGATCTTGCCAAGGCCTGCACGCGGATGGAGCATCTGGCTGCTCTCCTTGAAAAGACAGCAGGACAACTGGAAAAACTGAACGATCACCATGGTGGCCCCTGGGAACAGTACGGGCAGCGGGCAGCTGATTTGGCCGCGCGCCTGCAGCACATCATGGCTGGCCCATCTGAGGATACTCCGGAGGAAGAACGCCACCATACCTACTGGTACGAGCGCAGTGAGCGCAACTTGACTCTTTCAGCCACACCGGTGGAGGTGGCGGAAGATTTGCGTGAGACTCTGTACACAAGCGTACGACACTGTCTTTTTACTTCGGCCACCCTCACTGCGGACAGCAACTTCTCGTACTTTCTCAGCAGAATGGGGCTCAATGCAGATACCCCCTCCCTTTCCTTGGCCTCACCCTTTGATTACAGGAACCGCACCCTGATCTATGTACCGAACCGGGACTTTCCTGCCCCAGCCGCACGTGGCTACCAACAGGCCGTGCATGAGCGACTGGAAACCCTTATCCGGTGTGCGCAGGGCCGTGCCTTGTTACTCTTTACCTCCTTGCAGGCCATGGAGGCGGCCCATACAAGTCTTGCCTCACGTTTACCTTTTCCGGTATTCATACAGGGAGAAGCCCCGCGGCATACATTGCTTGAGCGCTTCAGCCGCGATATCAACTCGGTGCTCTTTGCGGTGGCCAGTTTTTGGGAGGGAGTGGATGTGCCAGGAGAGTCGCTCAGCTTGGTGGTGATGGATAAATTGCCATTTGAAGTGCCCACCGACCCGGTTATTATGGCCCGGATGCGGCGTATTACCAGTCGTGGCGGCAATCCTTTTTTCGCCTTCCAGGTACCCAGGGCGATTTTTACCTTGCGCCAGGGTGCAGGCCGCCTGATGCGCACCTCTGCAGACCGGGGGGTAATCGCTATCCTTGACGTCCGCCTGATAAGCAAGGGGTATGGCCGCCAGTTCCTCAAGAGCCTGCCTCCTGGGCCCATAACCCATGATCTGCACAGAGTTGCTGATTTTTTTAGTGAGAGAGCAGAATGACGATAGATACAATACGTCCTGATTTGACAGGAGCATTGGGAGAGGTCTCGGCCAAAGTTGAAGCTGCCATGCACGCCGATCTTAACCAGAGCCTTGCTGGAAGTAACGATCTGCTGCGTGAGGTGGTGAACTACGCACTTTTTGGCGGTGGTAAACGGATTCGCCCCTTCTTGTGCGTGCAGGCTTCCCGTTGCTGTGGCCGGGATGATACCACTTTATACACCCTGGCGGCGGCCATTGAGTACCTGCATACCGCCACCCTAATGCATGACGACGTTGTTGACCATGCCCCCCTGCGCCGTGGACGGCAGACAACGGCCAAACGCTACAGCCTGGAAGATGCTATTTTGGCTGGAGATTGGCTGCATACCCGCAGCTTGTACATGGTTGGCAAGCTGACCGGAGTAGACGGACTGGATAGTTTTTGTGCTGCCACCGCAGCCATGGTCAATGGCGAATTTGTGCAGAAACGCTTGAGTGGTAATTGCCGCGCCACGGAAGAAGAGTACTTTGCCGTCATCGAACAAAAAACCGGCAACCTCATTGCTTCGGCCTGCGCGCTGGGCGCAGTCTATGCCAGTGCAAAACCGGCACAAAAAGAGGCATTACAACAGTATGGTCAGCAGATCGGCCTTGCCTTCCAGATTGTGGACGACCTGCTTGATTATACAGCCAGGGAAGAGCAAACTGGTAAGGAAGTGGGCAATGATTTCAAGGAGGGTAAGGTGACTCTGCCGTTGATCCGGGCCCTGACCAGGGCTGATGCCCGGGAACGGGACAGCATGGCCAGGCTCATGCAGGGCGACCGGACAAAACCAGAGGCCCAAGAAGCCATCTTTGCAGCTATTGACAGGCTTGGCGGCTTTCAATCTGCTGCTGTGACCGCCCAGAAACACGTTGACCAGGCCTTGCAGGCATTGGACCGTCTTGCCGCAGAGTCCATCTCTAACAACGAGACCGTGGCCCTATTGCGCGAGCTGGCTGGATTTATTCTGGCGCGGAAGAAGTAATAGTCTTGCTTTGCAGGTGCGCCACTTGTGCTACCTGTTTACTCGGTTGTGTCGCCTTTTCCGGATATTTCGTGGAGTCCGCAAACAGGGAAGGTGACCTGTTCATCCTCGCCACCCATCTCCTCCACCTTGCCCGGAGCAAGGGCCTGGAGTCGGGCAAGGACACCTTCAACCAGGTGCTCCGGTGCCGAGGCGCCGGCACTGACCCCTATACGTTTTTTACCCACAAGCCAGTTTGTGTCGATTTCATCCGCATGATCAATCAGATAGGCTGGAATGTCCTGTGCAGCGGCCACCTCCCGTAATCTGTTGGAGTTGGAACTGTTTTTTGAACCGACAATGAGCACGGCATCGCAGTGTTCGGCAAGCTGACGTACCGCAATCTGCCGATTGGTGGTGGCGTAGCAGATATCGGTGCGGTCTGGTTCTTCAATGAGGCGGAAGCGGGACCGCAGGGCTGCGAGCATATCCCTGGTATCATCTACGCTCAAGGTGGTTTGGGTAACATAGCCAATCTTGCTTGAATCAGGGATTGGCAAGGCCGCCACCTCTTCCGGACTGGAGACCACATAAACCGGGCCAGGCACTTGGCCACAGGTGCCTTCCACTTCAGGATGCTTTTTGTGGCCCAAAACCAATAAGGTGCATCCCTGTGTATGCAGACGGATAATACGGCGATGCACCTTGGCCACTAAAGGACAGGTGGCGTCAATGGTGCGCAGATGCATGGCGGCCGCCTGGTCTTCCACAGATTTGGCTATGCCATGGGCACTGAAAATGGTGCGTGCTCCAGGGGGGATCTGCTCCAGTTCTTCAACAAAAACTGCCCCCAAGGACCGGAGTTCATGGAGAACATGGGTATTGTGTACAATCTCGTGCAACACGTAGACCGGCGCGCCAAATTCCGCCAGGGCGGAGCGGACAATGGCTATGGCGCGGTTGACCCCAGCGCAAAAACCCCGAGGTTTGGCAAGAAGAATGTCCATGGCCTGTGGAGATAATTATTTGTTGTTGTGTGTAAATATGATAATTACCCTTCATTGAGCAACAAAGCATCGGTGATGACCAGGGGGTAGGGATGGTGGGCACGCAACTCAAACGACATGTTGTTGCGCGCCTGTCTAGCCTGCTCCAGCGTATCAAAAATACCGTAAAAGATAAAGTAAACAGGTGGGTTGGTCCTTTTTCTCACGATGTAGAGTTGCTGGCCTTCTCTGGAAAAGAGCGGCGTGTCTAACAGGCGGACAACTTGCTCTTCGGCGTCAGCCGCTGCAATGGTCAGGAGTTGGATGGTGCTGGCCCCGCGGTAGCTGGCAGCCACCAGAGAGGTACTGGCGGTCAGGCGATCTTGCAGGAGTTGCCTGCCATCTGGTTGAGACAAAGCAACAGCGCTTTGGTCTGCGGCTTTGCGGTCCTGTGGCTCAGTTTCCCTGCGAATGACTTCCGATTCCAAAGGAATTGCAGTGTCATTCTGCTGGAGCTGCGATCCTGGCTTTATTTCTCTTGTCTGCGCCTGCTGTTGCTCCACCTCGGGTGTGTGCCCCATTTCGAAAAACAGACCCAAACCAAGCAAAAACAGGGCAATGCCCAACAGGGTGGCCAGAAGTGTCCTGTTTTGTGTTAGTACTTCATAGGCACGGATAACCAGAGGTGCATAGTGCTGCTCCCAGGCCAATAAGCCCTTGACGTGGTCTGATAGTTCTGCTGCAGGTTGCGGCTGCTCGGTCTGCCCGGGAAGACTGACAGGTTCTACTTCCGGTGGCAGGGGATCGATGGTCATATATTGCTGCAGACGTCCGGCAAGCAGGTCTGCTGCCACGGTATTGGTGAGGGCGATATTGCCTTGGGCCTGCTTGACGATGCGGTTGATCAGTTTTGTATCCAACAGGAGGTCGTGCTCTTCCCAAGCTATGCCTGCGGCGTGCAGACGATAGCGCAGATATTTTTCCGTTTCATCCCGCTCAAGCGGTGGCAGGCTGTAGCTGGCCTCAGGTCTGTTTTCAGGAGCCAAGCCACCAAGCTGGGCAAGCAGGGAGTCCAGCGCATTGGAGCCACACAGGAGCACAGAGAAACTTGGTTCTTCCGCATGGGGGTGGCGGTTGCGATGGAGCAGGCGCTCAAGGGTTGCTGCAAAAAGTTGTTCTGCTTGGTCAATAATCAGCACTACCCGCCCATTGGCGATCTGCCGTTGCAGAACCTGGCGATTGAACTCCTCTGGCCAGGAAAAATCATCGGGTTTGTGTCCCGGGTGTGCGCCCAACCCCAGGGACGCGTGGCGTAGCAGGTCTTCATAGGAGCCTGTGGGGCTTTCAAGATACACTGGCATGAAGTTTGTGGGCAGCCTGTCCATAATAATCTGACAGATAAGGCTTTTGCCCGAGCCTGGATCACCGCTTAAGTGGAGAAGCTGCTTGTCGGTCAGAAGGTCCAGGATAAGGGCCTGGCAGATTTCCTCACGTTGCGCGCCTGGGAAAAAAAGCTCGGGATCAAGGCGCTGATGGAATGGATCCCGATGGATACTGGAAGATGCTGGAGGTGTGTGCATTGTTTGGGGTGATCGATGAAAAACTGTCTGGGAGTAGTCCTCGCAAACTGTGGTCAACTGGTATGGCTGGTATAGTGCCAGCACTTACTCACAGTTTTTTGTTGAAGGCCATCATGCTCGCGTGCAGCGTCTACTGTGCCAGGTATTGTCGTGCAAACCAGGTGATTTTGCGTGAGTCAATCCTAATTTTATTTTTCTAGCGGCTGCATTGGCTGTTGGCAACCATGCATTTGCAACCCTGTTTACCGTGGAGATTTCGGTCAATATACCCTTTCCCGGTCAATATACCTTTTCCACCTGGAGATCATCCAGAGAGGGGTGTTGCCCAGCTATTGCTCTTCTCATCCATCGGGCATACTTCAAGAATATGTGGTAGTGGATGGTGCAGCACCTTGTCGCTCCAAATATTAGGGGAGGAGGACGCTGGCGCACGGGAGCTGTTTATGGAACTGACAAATTTTTGACTACCTGAATATTTTTGTCTCATATAAGGATACAAGATACAAAAAAAGACAACTGAATACAAAATGTATTTCTTGATGAGCGAATGCTGATGTCTGTGTTTCTTTTAAATAAGCAGCCGGTTTTTCCACCACCACATCTTGCGGAGCCAGACGGACTGTTGGCCGTGGGTGGAGATTTGGGTCCACTTCGTCTGTTGGAGGCATATCGTCAGGGTATTTTTCCCTGGTATGGGCCGGAAGATCCGATTTTGTGGTGGTCGCCCCATCCGCGCATGGTACTTTTTCCGCAGGCCCTGCACGTGTCGCGTAGGTTGCAGCGCAGGATTCGTTCCGGAAAGTTTTTACTTAGTGCGGATACGGCTTTTTCCCAGGTGATTACCGCCTGTGCCGCAGTACCTGGACGGCAAGGCGGAGGAACCTGGCTGAGTGTTGAGATGCAGGAGGCATATATCCTGTTGCACCAGTTGGGATTTGCGCACTCCATAGAATGCTGGCACAAAAACACCCTGGTCGGCGGACTGTACGGTGTGACACTAGACCGGGTTTTTTTCGGTGAATCCATGTTTTCCGCAGTGACCGATGCCTCCAAGGTGGCCCTTGTCGCGCTGGTGCAGCAGGCAATACGCTGTTCCATCGGGTTGATCGACTGCCAGGTAAGCAGTGCGCATTTGGAGCGTCTTGGTGCAGAAGAGATCGGGCGCGACCATTTTCTTCGCCTGTTGGGTAAGCTGATTCGCAGGCCGCATCCTCAAGAAAAATGGCGCCTGCCCTATACCGGAAAGGAAGGAAACGGTAGGGCAGACGCCAAGTAGGGAAAAGGTTTTCACGAGCAGGATGGATAACAGATTTCAGAGGTGCAACGATCTGTTTGTATTTGAAAACCATTTTCCTTAAGCAAGAATATATCCACCACATTGTGGTTGTCAAGTTGTTGCGACAACTTTGTGTTTTTTTTACAATTTGTTGTTTTTGTATGCTTTTAATGTTCCAAGCCGAATTCGTAGGTCAGGCCGGAGCGATCAAAGTGGCGAATGACCTTTTTTAAACCATAGAGAGTATCTGTGCGGAACGTGACTTCCCAATCGCCCTGGGAGCTTGCTTTTTTCTTTAAGTAGACTAGTTCGGAAAAGTGCATTTCTTTCGGGGCGACAGACAGTAGCATCATCAAGCGGTCGCGGGTGGTCTGCAGGACAATGATTTTTTGTGGTTTGCTGATGGGGGTCTGTGAGCTTTTCCAGCGTACCCCCACCACATCTTCTCGCTGAAAGTTGATCTTGCTCAGCTGTGAACAATCTTTACGGTGCATGGAAAGCCCGCGCTCACTCAACAAGCCGATGACGCCCTTGTCCAGCGGGCTCGGGCGGCAGCAGGCCGAGGCCTTCATTACCACCGGATCCAGGGAAGACAGAACAACCCGGTTGAGGATACCCGTTGGCTGTACATAGGTGCTCCGGTCGGCGTAGAGACAGTCTCTTATTTCAAAAATCAGTTCTTGCAGACGAACTCTGCCTTCCCCCAACGCCAACTGCAAATCTGGCATGGTGTGCATGCCAAAGTAGGCGAGGATGCTGGCCATATGATTTTTTTCAAGAATTTCCCTGGGAATGCCGTAACGGCGTAGTTCTTGTTTGAGCACAGAGGCACCGATTTGCCGTGATACCTCTTCCCGGCGGATACGAAAGGTTTTGGAAAGCTCTGATCTCGCCTTGGGGGTTTGGCAGAGGGCCTGCAACCTGGACTCAAACACGACTGGTTCATCCTGGCGGATGATCCGCACCACATTACCATCCTGTAGGCGGTGATCGCTTTTGACTCTTTGCTGACCGATCATGGCGCCGGCACAGGTTAGACCGATGGCGGAATGGATACGGAAGGCAAAGTCCAGGACAATGGAGTTAATTGGCAGGGTGATGAGATCGCCCTGGGGTGTATAGGTATAAATTTCCTTACGACCACTGGCAGCGATCATGTCTCGGTAGGAAACAGATTCATCGCTGCCCAAGATGTCGAACATCTCTTGAATTTCTTCGAAAAAACGGTTGGTTGTCTTGGTGTCGTTAGCCCAGTCGCGCACCATGCCGCGCCGCGCCCGCCGCGACATCTCTGCTGTCCGAATTTTAAAAAGATATTTACTTCCGTCGATGTTGGGCCGGGCGTGCAGCCCCTGGTAGCCAGTGGGCTTGGGGTTGGCGATGAAGTCGCGGATTGAGCGGGGAGAGGGTGGATAGAGGCTGTTGAGTGCACCCAGGGATGCATAGCAGGCATCGCGGGTTTCGGCCAGGATAATAAACTCCTGTGGGCTTTCGATTTCCTGCATGAGGATACGGTTGCGAATATCGTAGTAGGCCCAGAGTTCCTTGGTGCGCAAAGAGACCTTGGCTTGAATTCCCTGTCGATCGAGTTCCTTTTGCACATTGTCGGCAATCTCGATGGTCTTCTGGTTTTTGCTCATGGCCTGGACATACGACTTGATCGGCCCGCTTTGGCGTGGAAACTTGTAGGTCAGGGCAAGGTTGTACATCTCCCGCTTGATATCAAAGAGGCCAAGAATAGTGGCGAGCGGGGCGTAAACATCCAGGGTTTCATCGGCTATTTTTTGGCGTTTGTTGCGAGGCATGCTTCTCAGGGTGCGCAGGTTGTGCAACCTGTCTGCCAGTTTTACCAGCATGACCTCCAGTTTGGCCGCGGCCCCACTGAAGATCTTCCGGTGCACCATTTTTGTGAAAGTCTGGCGACCTCCACTGAAATGAGTTACCTTGGTGCAGCCTTCAACAATGGCTTCGACATTTGGGCCAAATTTCTCGCACAGCAGTTTGCCATCGACCTCCTCCACATCTTCGATGGTGTCATGGAGCAGGGCAGCGGCCAACATTTCCGGTGAACGGATATCCAACTCTATCGCCAAGATTCGTGCCACTGAGCAGGGATGCATAATGTAAGGGTCGCCCGAGCGCCGGCGCTGATCCTTGTGGGCCTCATAGGCAAAATCAAGGGCCTCCCAGAACACCCGGGTTTCAGGGCCTGTGCCAATAACTTCCGCCATGGCCTGACGGTAGGCATCAATATCAAATTTTTCGTACTGCATACATCCTCAATGTTCTACCAGAGGAGGTCCCACCCATACTGTTTGGGCCCCCATGTCAAAAGAGTGAACCTTTACCTTAGCAAAAGAGCATCTACCCCACCATGAAAAATAACCTTTTTGGTACAATAGTTGTGGGTTACAAAAAAATAAGGAGATACCGTGTCAAAAAAAACTAAGGGACGCAGGCGTGGGCAGGAGCGTTCCCGCATCAAACGGCGCAGACCTTCGACAGCCAAGGACAACTCCACGCTGGAGCGAGATATTTTGGCAGCCCTGCATCGGGCCGGGCAGCCTGTGACTGAGGGTCAACTCCAGGAGTTGCTGAGTCTGCCCCGGGCGGCGGCTGCTCTGTTGCAGACTGCCCTGAAGCATTTGCTGCAGCAGGGGAAGTTGGTGCGCAAAGGCCGACGATACCTGCTTGCACCCGACCAGGGAGAACTCCGCGGTGTGGTGGACGTCACCAGCAAAGGCTATGGTTTTGTCCTTCTTGATGGAGAAGAGAAGGGCGGCAAAGATGTTTTTGTCGCTCGCACCAACTTGGGCGGTGCCACCCATGGAGATACGGTGGCCTTGCAACTGCTTGGTTCTACACGTGGCCGCAGAGAAGGGGTCATCTCCCGGGTGCTTGCCCGCGCCTATACCAGGCTCTGTGGCATCTACAGGGCCGATGCTACTGGTGGTTCTGTTGAGCCGGATAACGAGCGCCTGCCCTATACCATACGCATTGGCCGGCAGGATGCCTTGGCCAAGGATGCAGATGGCATGGCGGTCTTGGTCGATATTGTCGATTATGGCTCGGAGCGGGAGAAGCCCAGGGGAAAGATCAGCGAAGTGCTGGGTAATCCCCTGGATGCATCGGTGCAACTGCGTATGGCCATGCTGGCCGCTGCTGTGCGTGACAGTTTTCCGGCAGCGGTGCTTAAGGAGGCGCAAGATCTCCAAGAACTCAAGGAGTGTGAGCCAGGCCGGGAAGATCTACGCCATCTGGCGCACGTGACCATTGATGGTGAGGATGCCCGCGACTTTGACGATGCCATCTGTGTTGTTGCAGACAGTTCGGGCTATACCCTTTATGTGTCCATTGCCGATGTTAGCCATTATGTGCGGCCGGGTTCTGCCATTGATCAGGAGGCCTACCGTCGCGGCACCAGTGTTTACCTGCCTGACCGGGTGTTGCCTATGCTGCCCGAACGTCTCTCCAACCAGTTGTGCAGCCTGATACCCGGGGAAGACCGACCCGCCTGTACAGCTATCCTGCACTTCGACCACAGGGGGCGCCGCAAAAAGGAGCGCTATGTTAAAAGCATGATCCGCAGCAGGCGGCGCCTTACCTACACCGAAGTCGACCGTCTGCTGTATCAAGGCCAGGACCAAGACGAAGTGGCTGCCCACTATGGCGATTTGCTCCCCATGCTCAAGCAGGCGCGCACTCTTACCAGCCTACTCAAAAAGCAGCGGCTCGCGCGGGGCAGTCTGGAGTTCAACGTGCCTGAGTCAGAAATTGTCCTTAATGGCAACCGGGTACACAGCATCCACCGGGTTGCACGTACCCAAGCCCATATGCTCATTGAAGACTGCATGCTGGCGGCCAACGAGGCAGTGGCCGAAACCCTGGCCAGGGAGCGGCGGCCTGTTTTATACCGTATCCATGAGCAGCCAGATCCTGACAAATTGACGGTGTTTATCGAGGCAGCCAAAGCCCTGGGACTGGAGCTACCCAAAAAGGCTCGGGGAAACACAGAACATATCGATTCCAGGTGGGTTGCCGAGGCACTGGAGCGGGCAGAGCGTTCCCCTGCGGCCTATGTGGCCAACAACCTGCTTTTGCGTGCTATGCAGCAGGCGCGTTATGCGCCGGACAATGTGGGACATTTTGCCCTGGGGGCAACGTACTACCTGCATTTCACCTCACCCATCCGGCGTTATCCGGACCTGATCGCCCATCGGGTACTCCAGGGCTGGTTGCTTGCCTCCCGGGGAAAGCAGGCTGCTGGCCGTCTGCCGGATGAGGCCTCCCTGGTTGAGGCCGGGCAACATCTATCCCTGTGTGAACGCCGGGCGATCGAGCTGGGGCGGGATGCGCAAGCCCGTATGGCAGTGCTTTATCTGCACGACCGGATCGGAGAAGACTTTGTCGCCACCATTTCGGGCGTAGGTCCTTTTGGCCTTTATTTGGAGCTCAACGAGAGCGGGATCAGTGGTAGCGTGCCGGTGGAAAGCATGCAGGACGATTACTACCTGCACGACAGTCGTCGTTTTCGTCTGATTGGCGAGCGTACCAACCGCATATACCAGTTGGGAGACCAGGTGCTGGCACGTTTAGAAGAGGTACGCCTGGCAGCCAGACGTCTCTTTTTCTCCCTGCAGGAGCCAGAGGAGAAAAATACCGAGCCGTAGGCCCTGCGATAATGCATGTCAAAGCATTGTTTGCCCGACCAGCAGTTGTGTTTTTCTTGACGAAGCAGAAGTCATGCCCTAAAAATGGGCGGGTCATCCTTGGTCAGGCTGCAGTTGACCAAGGTCTCTGAGCTCGTGAATACCCACCTATTGAGGTTGCCATTATGGAAGAAAGCAGTTGGCTCAACAGCCTTTTATTCAATCCCTTTACCACGGGTCTTGCCGTTGGCCTGGCCGTGGCCTTGGTGGTCTGGGTGCGGGGCTGGTTGAAGGTCAGGGAGTTGCGCCGTTCTTTAAACAAGTTGCGCGAGCATTTGCATATCAAACTGGAGATTGATGCCTCTGAAACCGAGCGCCGCAAACATGAGATGGATACCATCCGGCAGGAGCGTGACAATTTGCGTAATATGGTGCAGGTGCTCAACCAGAAGCCGGGTAGGCCAGAGTTGCGCCAGATGCAGGTGTACCAGCGGGCAGTGGAGATCATGTTTGAAAAATCCCCGGGTTTTGCTCCGGCCTGGCAGATCACCCTTAAGGAAGCCGAAGAAGAACTCCGGCAGGCTGAACGGGGCATCATCCCTTTTTTTAAACGGATGACAAACTCACCCTCTGCGAGCAGCGATCGTTCTGGGAAAAGGCCATTGGAACTGGAGCAAAATAGCGGTAAATAACCCACGAATGAGCATGCAGCAGCAGGATGATGGCGAAATTGTCGGCAGCGGTATTATTCTCGTGCACCCCAAATTTCCTGAAAATATTGGGGCCACGGCACGTATTGCCTTTAATTTCGGGATCTCCAGGCTGATTGTGGTCAGCACGGATGCGTATGACCAGGAGCGCATGCTCAAAATGGCCACCCACAAGGCGGCCCACCTGATCCGCAACATGCAGTGCTGTGCCACTGTTACCGAGGCTGCCGCCCCTTTCCACCTTATTGTTGGCACCACAGCCCGACAGGGTAAAAGACGCCTGGAAGATCAGAGTCCACGCGAGGTAATGGCGCAGATAGCACCCCAGGTTGCCACCAATAACGTTGCCCTTATGTTCGGGCCGGAAAACACAGGTCTCAGTAATGAAGACCTGAATCTGTGTCAATTCGCCTCCACCATCCCCACAGCCCGTTTTGCCTCGCTCAACCTGGCCCAGGCCGTGGCCATCCACTGTTACGAACTCTATACCGCCTTACATCCGTATCCGTTTGCTGCCCTGCCCAAGTCGGACTATGCTAATTCGTACGATTTGGAGGGAATGTATGGGCACATTGAAGAATTGCTCACTACGATTACCTTCCTGCGCGACAGCAACCACAGCTACTGGATGCGCAATGTTCGCCAATTTTTAGGCAGGATACGGCTCAAGAAAAAAGAGGCCAGCATGGTCCGTGGCGTTTGCCGCAAGTTGCTGTGGTATTGTCAGAGAAAAGAGTGTGACGCCTTGGTTGAACCTGAAGCGCACAAATGGGAGTAGCCTGGTGGAACGCTGCCAATGGTCGTGCTGGCTCTGATCTTGCGAGTCGAATCACTTTAAACGCCTACGTTTTTGGTCGAGGTGACCATGGGGTAATCCGGTTGCGCAGCATCAAGGTATACAGGGAAAAAAAGGAGTTTTAATGGAACAGCTCGTGACTGAGTTGAAGCGCCTGCTCAACTTCAAGGATGAAACGGGAGAAGGAGATATTGTGGTGGTTGCAGCCCAGGATCCCCAGTTACTCGTCTATGCGGTGGTGGGTACCATTGAGCGCGACCAGAGTCGCAGGGATGAGTGGTGGCATGTCACGTTTCATCTTTTGGGCATGCCCATACAAAGCGTGATCTGGACCTTGCGCGAGGCGCAGTTTACTGGCAAGGAGATTTTCACCATTGGAGGCAATCCGCACTTCATCAAGGCCATCGTACTGCCGGCAGAACCAGAACCTGAAGCAGGCGGGCAAGATCCGCAACCGGAAAAGAAGACGCACACGAGGAAGCTGACCAGAATCAAGTAGCAGGGCGTAAAAAAAGATTCGTCTTGTGCCGGGGCGGCTTCGATTTATGGCTGGGGACAGCGACCTTGCTTTGCATTTATGGGACAGGTGCTGTATAGCTGAGATTTTCCGATGAGAGCAGTGATGTAGGTTTGCTTTTGTCAGCATTGTCACCAGAAAGCACACCCTCAGGGAGTACAGGCAGATGGTCAACAAAGTGATTCTTATAGGTAATTTAGGGGCAGACCCCGAGATTCGTTACACGCAGAATGGTTCACAGGTTGCAACCTTCAATGTGGCCACCACGGAGCGTTGGAAAGGGCAGGATGGCCAACTGCAGGAACAGACCGAATGGCACCGCATCGTTGCCTGGAGCAGGCTGGCTGAAATCTGCGGCCAATATCTGCACAAGGGCAGCCGTGTGTACATTGAAGGACGTCTACAAACACGCAAATGGCAGGATCAGAACGGTATGGACCGCTACACCACTGAAATTGTTGCCCGGGAGATGAAAATGCTCAGTCCTCGCGGTTCCTCCGGCGATGGCGACTATGGCGCATCTGGCCAGGGAATGGGCGGCTCCTACCAGGACCCACCTCCCATGGGTGATGATGTACCCTTTTAACCAGACGAGGTGTCTGGCCGGATTGAGCGGCCGTGCTACTGCAGTAGGCAGATTGTGATGTCTGCTGGGCCTTCATCGGACAGGGAACCGGCTTCGCGGGAGGCTGCCCAACTGGCGGCAGATCGTATTGCTGTTTTTCGGCAGGAACTGGCCCAGTTGGCAGCTGCTGGTGTGCTGCGCCTGAACAGGGAGCAGCAGCAGGCGGTGGACAAGTACCACCAAATGCGGCTTGAACAGTGGCGGCTTCTTTTTGATGTGGATACGCATCATCAGGGCAGGCAATTTAGCCTGGGTATGAAGATAACTTCCTTTTTGGCTGCACTGGGGCTGGGTGCAGCCATTTTTTTTCTTTTTTATCAGTTCTGGGGACATTTTTCCACTACCTGGCAGGTGGGTTTGCTCTTTACTGCCTCAATCGGCAGTTTGCTTGCCTGCATGCACTTTGCGGCCCGCGAGCAGACAGGTTATTTTTCCCAGTTGTTGGGCATGGTGGCCTTTATCTGCTTTATCCTCAACCTTGTTCTGCTTGGCCAAATATTCAATATACCTCCAACACACAGGGTGCTGCTGGCATGGGCGGCCTTTGCCTTTGTTGTGGCCTATGCCAGCGGGGCCAAGTTGCTCTTGTCTGTGGCTGTGCTTTGTCTGGCAGGTTTTTTCAGCGCCCAAATCGGGGTCTGGTATGGCATGTACTGGCTGGATGCGGGAGGGTGGCCCGAACTGTTTTTTCCTGTAGCCGTACCCTTTTTTGTCTTGTCCCTGTTGCCACACCGACTCTATCCAGTCTTTCCACCTTTGTACCGAATATGGGCCTTACTGTTCTGGTTTTTGCCAGTGTTCGTGCTGGCGCACTGGGGCGCGGGCAGCTTTTTGCCCCTGGCCAGTCAACAGGTGGAGTGGCTGTATCAGGTTGCCGGTTTTGTAACGGGTGCTGGGGCAATAGCCTTGGGCATCCGCAGGAATTTTTCGGAGACCGTGCAGATCGGGGTGGTGTTTTGCACCGTGTTTTTCTACAGTAAGTTGTATGACTGGTGGTGGGACTGGATGCCCAAGTACCTTTTCTTTTTTCTCTGCGCTCTTGTGGCTATACTGGTGCTGCTCGTTCTCAGACGCCTGCGCGTCCAAAGCGTTCAAAGTTTGCAGACAATGCAAAAACAGGAGACGCTTTAATGGATGCGCGTATGCGCCGGGTGTTGAGGCTCACTGCAGTAGCTTTGCTGCTGATTGTTACTGCCAATGGTATCCTGCTCTGGGATGTGGCACGCAACCGTTCAGCTGTGCCTGAAGCTGAACTACGGTTGAGTGAGCGGGAGTTTTTTGTGCCCCAGCTCTGGCGAGGTGAGAATAGTGGTCGTTTTCTGCAGCTGCGCTATCAATATATCCGTAGCATAGGAGATGATGGGGCCTGGCTTGTCAACCCTTGGCTTGACAGGGAAAAGTTGCGCGATCTAGGCTTCCATCTTCCGGAAAAGCTGGTTGATGCAAAAAATCCTAGACGAGTACCAAGATTTCCGCAGAAAAAAGTGTTTTTAGTGTTGGAGTTGGCTGGCCCAGCCTACTCACATGCCCTTGCCCAGGCCAGAGCCGAGGTGGAAGCATGGCACGTTGCCTCTGCGAAGGAAGGCCTGCAAGATCCCAAGGAGCACCTGCATCAGATGCAAGAGAAAAATTCTCGCCTGTTTGTGGTGGATGCGGGACTGGATGTGGAGGCTCTGCGTCGACACTATCCTAAGCGGCAGCAGTACGCCATTGTTCCCGGCAGGGTGCACATCTGGTGGAATGCACCACAACAGCAGGAAGAACCAGAGTTTTACAGTCGCCTTGTCCTTGAGCAAGAGCGTATTTTTGTCCCCTTGGATTTTGCCCCTCAGCTTGCGTTACTGGAGGAAGATGTGGTCTCTGAAGAACGGGGCAGGGTAAAGCGGGGCGCTGTGGTGCAGCTGGCCTTTGGTACGCGTTTGCAACCATGGATTGTTGGAATTCGGGAAAAACAATAATAAATCGAAACGATGCAGCAAGGCCGGTAAGATTGGCCAGGGACCATGTAGGCAGTTCTACACACCACCTTGCAATGCCTTGACGTACCAGTCTGCATACAGGGATACACTGCGCACGAGTCCATGCTCCTCTGCCTTGGCACGGCTGGCCCCACCCATGGTTGGCCATTGTGGCCGCAAGCTAAGAAAACGGCGCCATTGCTCTGTCAGAGATTCGATTGAGCGCGCGGTGAAGAGTAGGCCATTTTCATCGGGCGTTACCAATTCGGGCAGGGCACAGGCATCAGCGGCAAGAACAGGCAGGCCGCAGGCCATGGCTTCAAGCGTGGCAATGGACTGTAGCTCTGCATATCCAGCCATGATAAAACAGTCGGCCGCGTTATAGAGTTTCGGTAAATCCTTGACCGCGATATAACCCGGGAAAAGTACCTGTTTGCCCACGCCCAGGCGTACGCTTCGTTCCTGCAATTCGTTGGCGCAACTCCCTTTGCCGGCCAGCACCAACACAGCTTCTTTATCGGCAATAGCCGCAAAGGCGCTGACTACCTCCCGTAGACCTTTTTCGTGGTCCAGACGGCCGACATAAAGAAAGAGGGGAGCATGCTCATCAATCGCCAACCGCTGCCGCATGCTGCGGCGCGCTTCCTTGTTGGGGTAAAAACGTTCCACATCCACACCACAGGAAATGGCTGTGACCTGCGGCCTGAGCCCCTGTTCCACCAAAATATTAGCTGCGGTTTGCGTGGGTGTACTGATCGCAGCGAGTTGATTGTACAGGCCCAGCATATGCTGCCAGAGCAGGGGCTCCAACCTACGTTTCATCCTAGCTGGCAGGGGCATGTTGGCGCTCAGGTTTTGGGGTAAGAAGTGATTGGTTCCCACTACCGGCGTTTGCTGCTCTTGGGCCAGCCGCCATACAGCCCGACTGATAAAATAGTGATCCTGCAGATGGATGATGTCAAAATTCGTGCCCTGCAATTTTTTGCGTACCTGTGGCAAGGCAAAGAAAGTGATATTGGCGTTGTGGGGAAGCCGCAGGGTTGGAATGCGCAAAATGCGGAGGCCTGCCAGGTTTTCTTCGGGCAGACTGTTCTGTTCTGCGGGCGTCAATACGCTGACCTTGTGGCCTTGTTGGCACAGGCCGCGGGCCAAACGTACGGTAAAAACCGCCTGGCCGTTGTTTTCCTGAAAATAGGCTTGTCCTGCGAGAAGGATGTTCATGGGAATTTATGGTACCTTGGCACTCTCGTGCCATTTCCAATAAAAGAGGGCGCAAACAAACATGACAGCAATGAAGATGGCGCCCCAGTGGAGGTAGGCGGAATCACTCTCCAAAATGCGAATGACAAGGGGCCCCATACCAAAGTAGCCGATGAGCACAAGTGTTCCGGTCCATACGATCTCACAGATAGTGGCCACCGGCACTAGGCGGGGCAGGGAAAATTTCACCATACCCATGGCCAACAGGATTGGAACCATGGCCAGACCAAGGCTGAGCTTGGCTGCGATGAAATACCAGAGGCCATGGTCGCGTAGATGCATCTGCACTGTGCGGATGCGTTCCTGGTGGGATTGTACGGAGCCGGGTACAAACCGCAGGGGCAGCCAGCCCTTACTAAGACGGCCCAAAAAGTACCAGATAAAATCAGCGACGAGATTGCCGACTATGGCCACCAGCACCACCATGCCAATGGAGAGGTTGGCACTGCCCTGGGCTGCCAGGGCCGCTGCCGCGAGCGTGGCGATCGGTCCTTCAATGAGCACCGCCAGAAAAAGCAGGAGATAGGCCATTTACTACGGATCAGACGAGTTTGCAGATATCCGTGGCGATATCCAAGGAGGCATTGGGCCTGGCTAGAAGTGAGGCATTGCGGGCCAGTTCCTGCAAAATGGGATTGTTGACATCCAGCCAGTCGCGCGCAAGGCTGGTCAGGCCGCGGGTGGTGGCTGCGTAGGCACCGGCCTTGTGTTCCTTGACATAGGCGACATTGCCCGCCTCCTGCCCCCTGATGTAGCCGGAAAGAATAAGTGGCAGACCGATGATGAAGGCCTCACTGATGGTACCGGGGCCGGCCTTGGTCACCAGCAGATCGGCTGCACCCATCAGTTCGGGCATGTTGTCGACAAATCCGTAGACTTGAGTGGGAATGCTCCAGGCAACCGCATCCATACGCGTCTTGAGCCGCTGATTACGGCCGGTGACCACCAGCATCTGCCCATAGGGGATGGTTTTGGCGATACGCCGGGCAATGCGGTATATCTGGCCAGTACCTTCGCCACCACCAACGATCAATATGGTGGGAGTGTCTGGATCGATACCAAGTTGCTGCCGGTGTTTTCTTTTATCGCTGCCAACCGCGTTGAATTTGAGCCCCACGGGTTGGCCATGCACCGCCAGCTTTTCCTTGGGCATACCCAATTCCAAAGCCAGCATCCGCGCCTTTTCCGTGGGTACCAAGCAACGATCCACCTCGGGGCAGATCCAGGAAGAGTGCAGGGTTACCATATCGGTAACCACGGTGATGAACGGTACGTTCAATCCGGCGCTTTCACGCCACTGCAAGCCTAAATGATTCATGAGCGGATGCACCGAAACCACCAAGTCTGGTTGCTCCTTGCGCATGAATGCGGCCACCGAGTTTTTCACCAGTGGTGCAAAGCTGGCAAACATCAGGCGCTGCATCTTCCGATAATAGGTCAGTTTCCACAGAACCGCCCAGATGGGCATGCCCGGTCCGGTAATCCAACCATAGGTATCTGGAAAACGGCTGATGGGGGAGGGCATGTGGCGTTTCCATACATCTTCGATCAGTATCTCGTAGCGACCAGGATACAGGGTTTCGATGGCTTCGCTGATGGCCATGGCCGAGGCTCGATGACCGCCACCTGTATCGGAGAGGAGGAAAAGTATTTTTTTCTTGCGCATGGCGCCCAGTGGAGAATGAGTTTGCAAGGTGCCGGCTAGGCGTTCATCTGTACGAACATGGCTGGTTTTTTTGCCCTCTTGCCCTGACATAAGCAGGGCCAGGGACAGCAGGTGCAGCCCTGTCTTCCTTGTTCCTCTCTTAACATAGCCATTATCAAGGTTCTTGTAAGGGGCCTGGGCAAGGATGTACAAATACAAATGCGAGATACCATTTACACGATAATACATTGCGCATCCTGCTGAAACTGAAAAAGCATGGGCAGCACATTGGCAGTATGGAACTGTGCCGGATACGGTGCACCTTCCAAATGCGGCTGTTCGGAATGAGTCTGCCTGTTTTTCTCCTGTTACATTATTTTTTTTGATGCATTTTGAGATGTTTTTTTGATAGTATCTTCGGCTGGGTGGCGGGAAAGTCGGCTGCTGTAGCCTATCTTGTTCCTTCCACTCTTCCGGTGTGTGGGTGTTCTTTTCCCTTGACAGGCCAATTCAGCACCGGTTAATGAATATCCATTCATTTATTTTCTAACCTGCCTAAGAGGTCTGATTCATGGTTACTGAATTGGTTCTTTCGGTTATCGCCTTGTTTGGCCTTGCCCTGCTGGTGCCGCTGATTATGCTGGCCACTGTGGTTTTGGGGCCTCGTGCCGACAATGCAGCAAAGCATGCTCCCTATGAGAGCGGTATCAAGCGCATGATTGGCTTGGCAGAACAGAAGTTCAGTGTCAAGTTTTATCTGCTCGCCATTTTGTTTCTTCTTTTTGATATTGAAATTGTCTTCATGTATCCATGGGCAGTGGGTCTGCGCGAGCTGGGCTGGTTCGGCTTTATTGAAATGATCACCTTCATGCTGCTGCTCCTGACCGGGCTTATCTACATCATCAAGAAAGGGGTGCTCAATTGGCGCGAGGAATAGAAGCACGACTGGGTGAGGGATTCCTGACCACCAAGCTGGATGCCATCCTGAACTGGGGCCGGCAATACTCTCTTTGGCCTTATGTTTTTGGTACGGCTTGCTGTGCCATTGAGTTTATGAGTACTGCTGCCAGCCAGCACGACATCGCCCGATTTGGTGCTGAGGTGCTGCGCTATTCCCCTCGGCAGGCGGATTTGCTCATGGTGTGTGGCACTATCAGCTATAAGCAGGCACCGATTCTGAAGCGTATCTACGATCAGATGTCGGAGCCCAAGTGGGTGGTGTCAGTGGGGGCCTGTGCATCCACAGGTGGCATGTACGACAACTACTGCACAGTGCAGGGTATTGATACCATTATTCCGGTGGACGTATATGTGGCGGGCTGCCCGCCCAGGCCGGAAGCCATTCTGGATGCACTTCTGAAGATCCAGGATAAGGTGCGGGGAGAAAGCGTGCTCAACGATCGCCAGAAAGATTTCACAGGGATTCTCGACAGATGAACACAACGGCGCTCCAACATATTCAGGCTGCTTTTCCAGATGCGGATAGTCGCGAGAATCTGGATTCCGTGGTGCTGACCGTGCCGCCGGAAGCAGTGACGGCAACCTTGACGAAACTGAAAAACGATCCGCAATTTGGTTGCAGCCTTTTGCTTGATGTGACTGCGGTTGATTTCCTTACCTACCCAACCCCTCAGCCGACACGCTTTGTGGTGGTGTATATCCTGCGCAATCCGGAAAGCGGCTTGCAGGTGCAGGTGCGGGTGCCGGTGGCAGATCCGGATACGGGTATCCCCAGCGCCACCACGCTCTGGGGTTCGGCCATTTGGGGAGAGCGGGAAACCTATGATCAATATGGTATCCATTTTCAGGGCCACCACGATCTACGCCGTATCCTCAACCACTGGCAATTTGTCGGCCATCCCTTGCGCAAGGATTACCCCATTGAGCAGAGGCAAATCTGCTACGAGACCGATCCGTTGGAAAAGGAGATCAAGGCTCGGCTCAAGCATAACGGGGTGGAAGACACCTCCATGGCCGAACTGCACACCGAAATCATGTACTTGAACATGGGGCCTGCCCACCCGGCCACCCATGGTGCCATACGCATTCTCACCGCGCTCGATGGTGAGACCGTACTGGCCAATGTCAACGAGATCGGCTACCTGCACCGTGGCTTTGAGAAAACCGCTGAAAACCGCACCTACAATCAGGTGGTTCCCCTGACCGACCGGCTCAACTATTGTTCTGCCCTGATGAACAACATCGCCTTTGTGAAAGCGGTGGAGTCGTGGATGGGGGTGGAGATCACCGAACGAGCCATGTTCATGCGAGTGATTCTGGGAGAATTTTTCCGGATCCAGGATCATTTGGTCTGTCTGGCTGCTCAACTGCTGGACCTCGGCGGTCTCACCAACTACTGGTACCTCTACAACCAAAAAGAAGCCTCCTACGATTTCATCAGCCGACTCACCGGCGGTCGCCTCACCACCTCGTTTACCCGCATCGGTGGGATGTACCGCGATTTTTACGAGGGGTGGCAGGCAGATATGGAGCAGCAGTTGCTCGACATTGAAATGGGCGTGGGGGATTCGCTGAAACTGGTGGAGAAAAACCGCATTATCCACGACCGCACCCAGGATGTGTGTGTTTTCCCTGCAGAAAAAGCGTTGTCTTACGGTTTCACTGGCCCCTGTCTGCGGGCAAGTGGCGTGCCCTTTGACCTGCGCAAGGATAAACCCTACTACCACTACGACGCCTTTGACTTTTCAATACCCGTTGGCTCGAAAGGTGATGTTTACGATCGCCTTATGGTGCGTTTTGCAGAAATTCATCAGAGTATCAGTATCGTTCGCCAGGCAATGAAGATGGTGCCGGATGGGCCGATCTTTGTGCGCGATGTGCGCGTAGCCCTGCCCCCCAAAGAGGAAGTGTACAACAATATCGAGGCATTGGCCGGACACTTTAAATTGGTATTCGAAGGCGTGCGCACGCCACCGGGTGAATGGTACGATTCCTACGAAGCAGCCAATGGCGAGTTGGGTTTCTATTTTGTTTCCGACGGGAGCGGCACTCCTTACAAGTGCAAGGTTCGGCCACCCTGTTTTTACATGATGGGCGGCTTTCACAAGATGGTGGAGGGCAGTATGATCGCCGATGTCATCGCCAATCTCAGCAGTTTGAATATCATAGGCGGAGAGCTGGACAGATGAGTAACCGAGCAGAGCTGATGGAAAGTGGCAAACCTTTTGCCTTTGATGCTGAGCGGGATGCAGAGTTCGAGCGACTGGCCAAACGCTATCCAAGCAGGGATTCGCTGATTCTGCCCTCTCTCTGGTTGGTGCAGGATCAACAAGGATGGATCAGCACAGAGGCCATTGCCTATGTGGCCGACCGGATTGGTACCTTTGCCAGTCAGGTGTATGAAGTGGCCACCTTCTACACCATGTATCATCTCCAGCCGAAGGGGAAAATCCATATCTGTGTCTGCCGGACACTCTCCTGTTACTTGCTGGGCAAGCAGCAGATCGTGGATTATCTGCACAACGAGCTTGGCTTGAAACCAGGGCAGATCAGCGAAGATGGGCTGTTCAGCTTGGAAGAAGTGGAATGTCTGGGCCACTGCGGTTCTGCGCCGGTAGTTCAAATCAACGGCGAATTCCATGAAAACATGAATGTTGACAAGCTCAAGGAAGTGCTGGCCACGCTGCAATCAGGAGGGCGATCGTAATGGAAGTGAAGATACTCAGCGCCAGGTTCGATATAGCGGATGCCAACAAACTTGAGGTTGCAAAAGAACATGGCGCATATGGAACCCTGGAGAAGCTGTTCGCCATGGAGCCTGCCGAAGTGACCGAAGTGGTCAAGGCGAGCGGTCTGCGCGGTCGTGGCGGTGCAGGCTTCCCCACCGGACTCAAATGGACTTTCTTGCCCAAAGGATTGGATAAACCAGTGTATCTGGCCGTGAACTCCGATGAGTCCGAGCCGGCCACCTTCAAGGATCGTTATATCCTGGTGCGTGATCCCCACATGCTCATTGAGGGCATCATCATCTGTTGCTATGCCATCAATAGCCACGACGCCTATATATATATTCGTGGTGAATATATCTCCCAGGCGAAGATTCTGCAGGCTGCCATAGACGAGGCGTATGCTGCTGGCTATTTGGGAGACAAGGTGGCGGGTCATGACTTCCGAGTAGACGTGACAGTGCACCGCGGTGCAGGTGCCTACATTTGCGGCGAAGAAACCGCATTGCTGGAATCCATTGAAGGTAAGAAGGGACAACCGCGTAGCAAGCCACCCTTCCCTGCAGTGGAGGGCCTGTATGGCTGTCCCACCATTATCAACAACGTACAATCCATTGCCTCCCTCCCTTTTATCATTGAAAAAGGTGCCGACGCCTACAAGGCTTATGGCACGGAGAAGAGCCCGGGCACACATCTTTTTGGTATCTCTGGTCTAGTGAAGAAGCCCGGCATGTATGAGCTGCCCCTTGGTCTGCCGCTTGTGGAGGTGATCGACAAGGTAGCTGGCGGTGTGCGCGATGGTAGAAAATTGAAAGGCATTATCCCGGGCGGCAGTTCCACTCCGGTGTTGACCGCAGATGAGGCGCAGAGCGTTACTCTGGATTACGAATCCATGGCAGCCCATAAGACCATGTTTGGTTCCGGTGGCATCGTGGTGTTGGATGACACGGTGGACATAGTCAAACTGGCAGAAAATCTGGTGCATTTTTACTATCACGAATCTTGCGGCCAGTGCACTCCCTGTCGAGAAGGGCTTGGCTGGATGTTGAAGATTCTTGGGGCAATCATTGCCGGCAAAGGTAAGGCGAAGGATATCGATCTACTCCTTGAGCTGTGCGACAATATCGAAATGAAAACTGTTTGCGTATTGTCTGCTGCCTGCACCATGTCGCTGAGAAGTTATCTAAACAAGTTCCGGTCTGAATTCGAGGCCTATGTCGCCAACACTGCATCGGCTCAACCCGTGATGTAAGAGGATAAAAACGAGCATGGCTGATACAATCAAGCTGTCTGTCAACGGAGTGGAAGTCGAGGTTCCGGCAGGCAAGAACCTCATCGACGCCGTTGCCGCTGTGGGCATTGAAATTCCACATATCTGCTACCATCCTGCTTTAGGTGCGGATGGCAACTGCCGGATGTGTTTGGTGGAAATCGAGGATGGGCGTCCGCCCTTGGTAGCGGCCTGCAAGACCAAGGCGGCCGAGGGCATGAAGGTGCGGCTGGATTCCGAGAAAATCAAGAAAATCCAGCGTGATATAATGGAGTTTGAACTGATCAACCACCCCATTGACTGTCCCATCTGCGATCAGGCCGGAGAGTGTATCCTGCAAGATTACTATGTGAAATATGATCACGCACCAAGCCGCATGCGGGTGCCGCAGGTTACCAAGGGCAAGAAGATGGATTTTGGTGGCGGCGTTGTGCACGATCAGGAACGCTGCGTGCTGTGTGCCCGTTGCGTTCGCTTCACCCGCCTCATTACCAAGACCGGCGAGCTTGGCATAGTCAACCGTACTGACCAGGCCCGGGTCAATATTTTTCCAGGACGGCCTCTGAACAACCGTTATGCTTTGAACGTGGTGGACCTCTGTCCGGTCGGCGCCATGACCAGCAAGGATTTCCGTTTCAGGCAACGCGCCTGGTTCCTCACCAAGAGCAAAGGCATTTGCCACGGTTGTAGTAAGGGCTGCAATATTTACATCGATCATAACCGCGAAAAGTACAAGGACGATATTATCTATCGCTACCGTCCGCGCCACAATGCTTTGGTGAACGGTTATTTTATCTGCGACGCCGGTCGTATGACCTACAAGCTTGAAAACGAGAAGCGTTTGCGCATGCCCTTGGCCGCTGGACAGCAGGTTGATTTGGAAAGTGCAGTCAACGCGCTCAAGCGTCGCATAGATCAAGCTGATAAGCTGGTCTTTTTGGTGTCACCAAGCTGTTCACTGGAACAGATGCGTGCCATACAACAGCTGGCCACACACAAAGCTGCAGTGTTGAGCGGCTACAGCGAGGGTTATATCCAAAAAGGTGATGGCGATGACTACCTCATCCAGGATGACAAGTCTGCCAACCGTGCTGCCTTTGCGCTGCTGGGTATTGACGAGAGTAAGGACACCTTGACCGCAGCGCTGAATGAGGCGGATCTGCTCATCAGTTTTGGGAACGATCTCAGCCTCAGCGGTATGGTTTGCACGGCTTTGGGCAAAACAGAATTGGCCTTTGTTGGGAGCTATGCCAACAATTGTGCAGATGCTGCGTCCTATTTACTGCCAGTGGCCTCCTACAGTGAGGATAGTGGCAGTATCATCAATATCGATGGCGTGCTGCAGCGCTATGGAGCGGCTGTGGTGAAAAATGAACCCCTGCCCAGCATGCTTCAGATCCTTGCCCAATTGGGCGGCGCTTTTGGGGATGTGCAGGCAGTCTGGTCGGATCTGAACAGTGCCGTGGAAGCCTTCAACAAGGTAGATTTGCAGAATATACCGGCCGAGGGGCTGGCATTAACCGTGAGCGAGGTGGACAATGTCACTGCTTGATACTGTCGTTACCATCTTCCGCGTGCTGTTCGCGGCCTTTATTCCCGTCTGTTTTCTGGCGGTGCTGGTGTGGATGGAGCGCCGTGGCTGCGGCTTCATTCAGGACCGTTCAGGGCCCAACCGCGCCAATATTTTCGGTTTTCGCTTAGCCGGCATTGTCCAAAACCTGGCTGATGGCCTCAAGCTGGCCTTCAAGGAAGACGTCATTCCAGGGCATGTTAAATACAAGTTTTATTTTGTGCTGGCCCCGGTGATCGTCTTTACCATTGCCATTGTTTCCTTTGCCGCCGTACCCTTTGCCGATGCCCTGATATTGGAGGGTAAAACCTATCTCATGCAGGGCATTCCCACCGACTTGGGCATTCTCTGGTTTTTGGCCCTTGTTGGTTTTAGCGTGTACGGCATTATCTTGGCAGGTTGGTCGTCGCACAATAAATACAGCATGCTTGGTGGTCTGCGTGCAGCAGCCCAGGTCATCAGTTATGAGATTCCCTTGGGGCTTGCGGTAATCAGCTTGTTGATAGTTTACGGCACGGTCAATCTGACCGGTATCGTACAATATCAGGGGCAACTCCTGTTCGGCTTCATCCCCATGTGGGGGATCGTGATACAACCCTTGGGTGCAGTGATTTTTATTGTCGCCGCCTTTGCCGAGGCCAACCGCATACCCTTTGACCTGGTGGAAGGGGAAAGTGAAATCGTGGCCGGATTCCACACTGAATACAGTGGCATGAAGTTCGCTATGTTTTTCATGGGCGAATATGTGGCCATGTTTACTTCCAGTGCCGTCATTGTCACACTTTTTTTCGGTGGTTTTCAAATTCCGTGGATGAGCACCGCTTTCATGGTCGAGCATACCAGGCTGGTGGTAGTGCTTCTCATGCTGCTTGTGCCGGTGTTCGCGTATTTTTTTGCCGGCTGGATCAGAAAGAATAACCGCAGCCATTTTCCACGCGAAAACGATCCAGACCTCGTTGAAGCAAAGTGGTACATCAGGGTGCTCTGGGTGGCGGTCATTCTTATTGAACTGGTTTTGCTGTTCTTCCTGATAGCAGGCGCAGGTGGGGCCGCAGCCCGAATCCTGGCAGCAAGCCTGCAAATCACCTCTTTTTTGGTCAAGGTTACCTTTATGTGCTTTGTCTACGTCTGGGTGCGGTGGACCTTGCCCCGCTTCCGCTACGATCAGCTGCAGAAGTTGGGTTGGCAGACCCTGTTGCCGCTTTCTCTGCTGAATATTCTGATTACTAGCGCTGTTGTTGTTGCACTGAGCTGAGAGAGGAACTGGCATGAGCATTGATATCAAGACCATTGAGCGGAAGGGCGATACTCCACAGGAGCGCGTCTATCTGATCGAGGTTTTTAAGGGAATGGCGGTGACCTTCGGCCACTTTATCCGGAATTTTCTCGATAATTCCAAGTTGTATATTCGCCACTATCCCGAGGTGGAACCGGAAATTACCCCGCGCTGGCGCGGTCGGCATCGACTGACCCGCCACGAAGACGGTACGGTCAAGTGTGTGGCTTGCTTCATGTGCCAAACAAACTGCCCGGCCAAGTGTATCATGATCGAGGCAGGGGAGCGCGGCGACGACAGAACAGAAAAGCTGCCGATTCGCTTTGATATTGATTTGCTGGAGTGCATCTACTGTGGTTACTGTGTCGAAGCATGTCCCATGGATGCCATCCGCATGGATACCGGCATTTATACCCTGACCGGTACAGCCCGAGAATCCTTTGTGATTGGACTTGAAGAGCTGTTACGCAGTGAAAGTCCCTTCACGGACGAAGAGTACAAAAAGGGGAGCAAATAAGCCATGTTGGTTGATCTGCTGTTCACATGTTTTGCCGTATTTTCGGTGCTTGGCGCGTTGGGACTGATCATCTTTCGTCATCCCATGAATGGAGCGATGAGCTTCCTGGTGACCCTTGTTTCGCTAGCTGGCCTTTATGCCCTTTTGTCGGCGAAGCTGCTCTTTGCCCTGCAGCTGATCGTGTATGCAGGGGCGATCATGTCACTGGTGGTTTTTGTCATTATGTTCCTTAACATCCAGCCAGACCAGCTTCCCGCGGAAAAAACCAAGATCACCTACTTGGTGGCTGGCGGGGTAGCGGTCACGCCGGTGGCCTTTTTTCTCCTCAAGGTGGTCAACCGCTTGCCCAATATGCCCGTGAGTTTTGCCGACGAGGGCTTTGGTGGCGTCAAAGAGGTGGGGCTGATCTTTTTCAGAGAATGGCTGGTACCCTTTGAGATTGTTTCCATCCTCTTGCTGACCGCTCTGGTCGGAGCGGTTGTGCTCGCCGGAAAAAGGGAGAAAAATAAATGATTCACGATTATCTGGTGCTCAGCGTTATCCTTTTTTGTCTGGGAGTGGTGGGGGTTTTTGCCCGGCGCAACTTCTTCACCGTCTTCATGTCGGTTGAGTTGATGCTCAATGCATCTAACCTGGCCTTCATCGCCTTTGCCCGCCTGCAGCAGAATATGGATGGCCATGTTCTGGCCCTGCTGATCATGGCGGTTGCCGCTGCCGAGGCTGCCCTTGCTTTGGCCGTGGTGATCCTGCTGCACAAGCAGACCGGCAAACTCGATACCAATGTTTTCAGTCTGTTGAAGGGGTGATTCCATGGAACACAGCACCTTTTATCTGGGGATGATCCCGCTCTATCCGCTCCTGGGGGCGGTCTGTATCGGGTTGTTCCATGTTCTTACCTGTAAACGCTGGCAAGTGCCGCCATTGGTATATGGCCTTTTGGCCTGTGTCGGCCCGGCCATGTCCTTCTTTCTAGCCCTGCGGGTTTTTTTCGAACTTCGCGCCCTGCCGCTGGATGCACGCTTTTTCACCTATAAGGCCTTTACTTGGTTCAGCGTTGGTGATCTCCATCTGGACATGGGATTTTTGGCAGATCCCCTGTCTGGCCTGATGCTGCTCTTTGTCACCTTTATCGGTACGCTGATCCATGTCTATTCTATAGGTTACATGAGTGGTGACAAGAGCTATGCCAAGTTCTTCGCCTACATGAATCTCTTCCTCGGCAGCATGCTCATTCTGGTGCTGGGCGACAGTCCAGTGGTCATGTTTGTCGGCTGGGAAGGTGTTGGTCTGTGTTCCTATCTGCTCATCAGTTATTACAGCGAAGACCGCGACAACGTACTGGCCGGTAACAAGGCCTTCATCGTCAACCGCATCGGCGATCTCGGTTTTGTTCTGGGCATGGGTTTTCTGTTTTGGGCCATTGGCTCCCATGGCTTTGATTTTCTCTCGCTCAAAGCCAATGCCCATATGATGACTGAGTCCTCTATTCTGATCGTCTGTCTTCTGCTCTTTGTGGGTGCCACGGGCAAGTCGGCTCAGATTCCACTTTATGTGTGGTTGCCAGACGCCATGGCTGGCCCTACGCCGGTTTCCGCACTGATCCATGCCGCAACCATGGTAACAGCCGGTGTCTACATGGTGGCTCGCTTCAGTTTCCTCTATGTCGAGGTTGCTGCTGCCGGCATGATCGTGGCCTGGATAGGTATTCTCACCGCACTCGTGGCTGCCATCTTCGGTATGTTTCAGGACGATATCAAAAAAGTGCTGGCCTATTCCACGGTCAGTCAGTTGGGGTATATGTTTGCAGGTGTCGGTGTTACTGCATACTCAGCCGGTATTTTCCATGTGTTTACCCATGCCTTTTTCAAGGCCCTGCTCTTTCTTGGCGCAGGTGCGGTTATCTATGTATTGCACCATGAACAAAATATTTGGAAGATGGGTGGCTTGAAGAAGAAGATGCCCATCACCTACTGGACTATGCTCATCGGTGCGCTGGCCTTGGCTGGATGCCCGCCTTTTGCTGGATTTTTCAGCAAGGATGAAATTCTGTACAGTGCGCTGGCCAATGGGCATTTTTTCATCTGGCTCATTGGTGTATTGGTCGCTGCCATGACCGCCTACTATACCTTCCGCATGATCTTTGTCGTCTTTCATGGACAACCACGTGATCAGCAGGCATATGACCATGCCCATGAGGCTCCACTGGTCATGACTGTTCCACTCATCATCTTGGCCATCGGTGCTCTTTTTGCGGGATTTTACAATCTGCCTGCCATGTTTGGCGGCGAACAGATGATCTCCCACTGGCTTGCGCCCAGCGTGGCAGATCAACACCCGCACGGTTCGTTCCTGCTTGAATTTTTTGTTATTGCCACGAGTGTCGCTGCCTTTGCTTTTGGTCTGTGGGTGGCCTACAAGCGTTTTGGTAAGGGTGCTGAAGAGCCTGTATTCACTGGTTTTGCACGCTTCGCTTACCACAAGTTCTACGTTGATGAACTGTATGACGCAGTTTTTGTACGGCCCTACAAGGCCATCGGTGCCGAGATATCAGAGGGTGTTGAACCCAATATGACCGATGCACCGGTCACTGGCGTTGTCCGGCTCTATATGCGAGTGGGTACTTTGGTCAAGGTGTTGCAGAGTGGGTATGTGCGTGTTTACGCCATATACATGGTCCTTGGCCTGGGAATTATGAGTTTCATCCTCTCTCAATCGTTGAATTAACCTAGGTGAAAGAATGTTTGCACATCTCCTTTCAGTGATGATCTTTCTGCCGATTGTAGCGGGGTTGATCCTTCTCTTTGCCCCCCTGAGCAGAACAACGGCGCGGATCGTGGGCTTCGGGGTTTCCCTGGCAGTTCTTGTGCTCAGTATCGACGTATATGCCGGTTTCAGCGCTACTGGTAAACTGGAATTTGTCGAATATATCCCATGGATCCCTTCGCTGGGCATTGCCTATCACCTTGGGATCGATGGCATCAGCTTGTTCATTCTCATGGCCAGTGCAGTTCTATTGCCCATGGTTTACGTGCTGTTTGGCACCAGGGAAAAGGGATACTATGCTAATTTGCTCTTGGTAGAAGGCGCTATGATTGGTGCAGTCTGCGCTGCAGATCTGGTGCTCTTCTACGTGTTCTGGGAGGTGATGTTGCTCCCGGTTTTCTTCATGCTCGGTCTCTATGGTGGTCCTCGCAAAATTCACGCCACCTTGAAGATTACTCTGTACACCATCGCTGGTTCACTGCTGATGTTGGCCGCCTTGGCCTATCTTGCGGTGCAATATCATGCCCTTACGGGTGAATGGAGTTTCTCCATCGAAAAGATGGGTCTGCTCGACCTGTCTGGACATGCCGCGGCCCTTGCCTTGTTTGGCTTTATGATCGCCTTTGCCATCAAGATTCCGCTCTTTCCCTTTCACACCTGGTTGCCGGATGCCTACACCGAAGCACCCACAGCCACCACTTTTGTTTTGTCGGCGATCATGGCCAAAATCGGCGTATATGGTGTTATCAGGGTGGTGATGCCTGCCTTTGAAATGGAATTTGCCCGCTATGCGCTGTTTTTTGCCTATGCCGGTGTCATTGGCATGATGTATTGCGGGCTGACGGCCATTGCTCAAAAAGATTACAAACGCCTGCTTGCCTTTTCATCTGCCTCGCATATGGGCATAATTGCGGTGGGTGTGTTCAGTATGAATGTGCAGGCACTGACTGGCACCATTTACCAGATAGTGGCCCATGCCACCAGCACAGGTGTACTCTTCCTCTTTGCTGGTATCCTTGAGGAACGTACCCGTACCAGAACCATCAACGATCTTGGTGGTATAGCCAGCCAGGCTCCAATTTTTGCCCTCTTTTTTGCCATTGCCATGCTGGCCTCGGTGGGTTTGCCTGGAACAAGCGGTTTTATCGGCGAGTTTCTCATCATACTGGGCGCATTGAAGTTCAATGTAGCGGTTGGTGTCTTGACAGGACTAAGCCTCATCATCGGTGTCTGCTATATGCTGTGGCTGTTTCAACGGGTCTTTTTCGAAAAAACCAAGACTGCTTCCGAGCGGTTTAAGGATTTGAGTCCCGTGGAAAGCTTGGCTTTTGTCCCTGTTATCTTGTTGATTTTAGTTATGGGAATTTATCCCCATCCCTTTTTGCGTAAGATTGAGCCGAGTACAGCGCAGTATTTTGCTGCCGCGACCCCTATTGTCGCACAGGCAACCACTGCTACCCCGGCTCTGGCCGCAGACTTGACCACTGAAAAGAATTAGGGCGGAATGCACCATGACAAACGATTTCATGCTCCTCTTTCCTGTCATTCTGGTGAGCTTGGGCGCCATTGGCCTGATGCTTGCCGCCACCTGTCGGTGCGTACAGATTGAGCAGGCGGCTTGGGCCTGCGGCGGCCTGTTTGGTTTTGCCTTTCTTGTTCAACTGGCAGCCACACTCACTGGTGACCAGGCCCTGTACAGCAGCTTGTTCAACGATATTCTGGTGGTCAGTCCTTTTTCTAAAGCTGCAAGCCTGGTGATCTTGGGTTGCGGGCTGTTCACGGTGTGTAGTTCCCTGAGCTATTTTAAGAAGAACAATTTCAGCAGCACCGAGTACTACAGCCTCTTGCTTTTTGCGGCATCCGGCATGTTGCTGCTCACCATGACCCGTGAACTGATCAGTACCTTTATTGCACTTGAGATCATGTCGTTGGCCATATATATCCTTGTTGGCTATGATCGTGACAATGTGCTGAGCACAGAAGCGGTGATGAAGTATCTGATACTGGGTGCCTTTGCCGGCGCTTTTCTGACCATGGGCTCTGCCTTTGTCTACGGAGCCGCAGGCAGCACCAAATTTGCTCTTATTGGCAATTTTGTCGCGACAACGGGCTTTTTGTCCAATCCAGCAATTCTGGCAGGCAGCTTCTTTATTCTGGTGGCCTTACTGTTCAAGGCCGCAGCCTTTCCTTTCCATGCCTGGGTGCTCGATGTTTATGATGGTGCCTCAATGCCCATCACCGGATTTATGGCAACTGCCCTGAAAACCGCAATTTTTGCCGTGTTTGCCAATTTTCTCCTGGCAGATTCCGGTTTACAACAAGGTTGGGTCACCTTCCTTTTCTACATCGCTATACTGTCCATGTTCATGGGCAACTTCATCGCCATTGGCCAGAGTTCGCTCAAACGGATGCTGGCGGCCTCGGGTATCGTGCACTCTGGATACCTGCTCATCGGACTGGTAGCACTGGGTAGTCAGCCGGTACCGGGAAGCGTGGTAGCCTTTTATCTGGCTGCTTATGCTGCGGGTACCTTGGGTATCTTCAGTGCATTGTCGTACCTGAGCGGCAAAGGTGAGCAATGGAAAAATTTTGATGATTTCAAAGGCCTTGCCAAAACCAAGCCCTATACAGCCTTTGCCATCAGCATTTTCTTGCTTTCCATGGCAGGCATTCCACCGACTGCCGGCTTCATGGGAAAGTTGTATATTATTTTGGCGGCCATTCAAGCTGGGCAGATTACTCTGGCGGTGCTGGGTATTGTCAGCAGCATTGTGGCTATGTGGTACTATCTGCGCCTTATCGTGACTATGTATTTTCATGCGCCGGAACGCAGTTTCGCTGAAGAGTGCCCAAGCAGAATTGGCACAGTGAGTACCTTGGTACTGGTGCTGTGTGTTTTTGCCATCAGTCTCTATCCCATAGCATTGTAAGGCGGGGTCCAAGGCCGCAACCATTACCAACAAGAAGTTTTTTAGGAGCTTGTCATGACGGTACGAGAACTACTGGCTGCCAAAGGGAACAAGGTATTTACCATAAATGAGAACAGCACGCTCAAAGAAGCGATCAGCATGTTTTTTGACAAAAAGATTGGATCATTGCTGGTAGTGGATGCTGACAACGCAGTTGTTGGTATTCTCGCACCCAATGATGTCTTGAAGACCGTGCATGCCGGTTGTGGTGACCAATGTGATGTGCAGCAGGTGAAGGCGGTCATGACTGCCAACCCTATTTGTGCTTCCGAAGACGATACGTTGGAGTATCTTGAAGCGGTTATGACCAAAAATCGTATTCGCCACATTCCGATCATGGAGAAGCAACAGCTCAAGGGCCTGATTTCCATTGGCGATATTGTTAATGCGCAGCTCGAAGTGCGCGAAGTCGAAATCCGTCATCTGACCGATTATATTGAAGGAAAGTATCCTGGTTGAGACAAGAAAGACCCAAAATAAGGGTGTGTCCTTGGTGCGCAAAAACCGTTTACCTGGGTATGCGTTCCAATTGTTTTAGAAATAAAGGATAATTTTGCCCGAAGGCTATAATGTGGTAATAAAAAAACCGTCACGTTAAAACGTGACGGTTTTTTTATTACCACTCTATATATGGGGCAACTGCATTAAGAGCACTTAGTATAACCACAATCATGGCAGGTTTCGCACCCTTCCTCAAACACCAGGCGACCAGAACATTCAGGGCACGATGAAGCAAAGCCGTGGTGGGTGCCTGCCATGAAGGATTTCAACAATCGGCTGAGTTGTGCCGGCAGGTCTAAGCGATGGCCACTGGAGCGGTCGAGCTGCTTGATAATTTCACCCATGGGGATCTGGTAGCGAAGGGCCAGGGAAACCAAACGGCAGGTGGTAGTCCACATGGTGGACTTATCCTTTAGGTCAACTCGGTTGTCAAAGGGGAATTTGGCAAACACTTCCATGGGATTTTCTTCCTCGTCAAAACAAACAATGAGGTAAATGGTTTCCTGGTTAACATCTTTCAAGCGGTAGCGTTTGGCACTGAGCACATCCGGCAACAGGGCTTTTTCTCGCACCAAACCGTCGGTCGAAACCATGGCGCTTTTGCCTTTGGTGCCAGCCCCCATATTGAGTACCTGGTTGTCGCGGGAACCGTCTCGGTACACGGTCAATCCTTTGCAGCCCAATTTATATCCCAGCAAGTAGGCATTACGTACATCTTCCTCGCTGGCGCTGGCAGGCAGATTAATGGTTTTGCTGATGGATGAATCCACCCCGTTTCTCTGCAAAGCTCCCTGCATACGGATATGTGCCTCTGGGCTGATATCCTGGGCTGTACGGAAAATTTCTTGCCACTGTTCCGGAATTTCTGTGTGGCCAACAACTGTACCGCTTGCAGCCACTTTTTCCATGAGCTCTGCAGAATAAAACCCCTCTTTTTGCGCAATCTGTTCAAAAAGTTTGTTGGCCAGCAGTAGGCGATCGCCGTCCATGACCTGCTTGATCATGACAATGGAAAAGTAGGGCTCACAACCCGAGGCACAGTCGGCGATCATGGAGACCGTACCAGTGGGCTGGATAGATGTCAGGGCGGCATTGCGGCGGGCAGGATAGTGGTTGTACTGAGCATCATAGGCGGGAAAGGGCCCCTTTAATTCGGCCAACTCGATGGAGGCCTGTTCTGCCTCTTTGCGGATAAAAGCCATCACCTCTGCCGCAGCCTCGCGCCCTTCTTGGCTGGAATAGGGGAGTTGCAACTGAATAAGCATGTCATGCAGTCCCATGATGCCCAGGCCGATTTTGCGGGTCTTCTGGGTCATGGCAGCTATTTCAGGAATAGGAAAGCGGTTGCAGTCAATGACATTGTCAAGAAAACGGACAGCCAGACGCACGGTTGCAGCCAGGCGTTTTGAGTCGACCTTACCGCCCAGTACATAGCGACTCAGGTTGATGGAACCCAGGTTACATGACTCGTAGGGAAGCAGCCACTGTTCGCCGCAGGGGTTGGTTGCTTCAAAATCACCCAACTGCGGGGTACTGTTGTCCCGGTTGGCTGCATCAATGAACAACACTCCTGGCTCACCGTTGCGCCAGGCGCGTTCCACAATGGTGTCGAACACCTGCCGGGCAGGCAGGGTGTCCATTATTTGTTGTGTGGATGGATTGATCAGGTCGTAGTCTTCATTGTTGTGTACTGCCTTCATAAAGGCATCGGTGATGGCCACGCTGAAGTTGAAGTTGGTGAAGCGGTTTTGGTCTTCTTTGGCACAGATAAAGGCCAGAATGTCAGGGTGATCCACCCGCAACACGCCCATGTTGGCACCCCTGCGCTTGCCGCCTTGTTTGATGGTTTCGGTGGCTGCATCGAAAACTGCGGCAAAACTCAGCGGCCCAGAAGCCACTCCCTGGGTGGATTGCACAGCCGAGTTTTTGGGGCGCAAACGAGAAAAGGAATAGCCGGTGCCACCGCCTGTCTTGTGCACCAGGGCACCATGACGAATGGAGGTAAAGATGCCGTCCATGGAATCTTCCACCGGTAAAACAAAGCATGCAGAGAGTTGGCCAAGGTCGGTGCCTGCGTTCATCAAACAAGGTGAGTTGGGCAAAAAATCCAGGGAATGGATCATGGTGAAGAAGCGTTCCGCCAAATCATCGGCATCTGGTAGGCCTGCATCCACCTTGGCCACTGCCTGTGCCACCCTGCGGCACAACGATTCCCAATTTTCCAGAATGCGTCCCTCACTGTCTTTGAGATAATAACGACGTTCCAGTACGGTTTCTGCAGTTTCGGTCAGTGGCGATTCCGGCCGTGGACTGTTCATGTTCCATGTGCTCCTTACAAAGTGTGGCAGTATGATTTGTTTGTTTCGCCAAGCGAACCAAGTGTTTTTCGGTTGGCACGTTAACCCAACATGTAGTTAGTATCAATATAAAAAAATCTATATATTGTGTTTTTTGTAAAATGACCTGTTTTCAGCCAGTTCCATGGCAAGGGCAGAGATTGGCCTGGAAAAGGCATGCAACCCAGATTCCAGGCAGCACAAAATTTCTGGTGGCAGCCGTATTGTGCCCATCTGAAAAGTACTGTTGAGCTGATGGTGCTCTCTCTGCTTGCTGCTTGCCTAAACAGCACTACCTCATTATAGTTACACCTTACCTGTGTGTAGGCTACGGAAATGCTGCACCACTCATCCATTATCAAGGATTCACCGCCAATGCTGAAAAAACTGCTGTGTTGTTCGCTTCTGCTTTTACCATTTCAGCTGCAGGCCGCAGAGCCTGCCTCACAAAGTTCAGATGGTCCTGTTAACTGGACGATCAAGGCCTCTTGGATACTACCGGCCAAGCCGCTTGATTTTGTACAGTCCCTGGACAATAAAAAAGTTTTTATCTTGACTGAAGATGCCGCAGTGTATGTTTTTACGGCAGAAGGCAAAAAGCTTGGCAAGGTGCCGGTTGATCCGGGAGTCAGTGCCATTGACATTGCCCCTCGCGGTGAAATGCTGTATTTGCTTAACAGCCAGGCCAACAGTTATACGGCTATGGATATCAGTTTCAATCAGCAAATAGACCTCACCGGAGCTCCGATTCTGGGCAAAGAAGACGCACCGATTACCATTGTGGCCTTTTCTGACTTCCAGTGCCCCTACTGCATCCGCATTGCACCGGAACTTACCAAACTGCAGACTACCCATCCAGACGTAGTGCGTATCGCCTTTAAACACCTGCCCTTAACCCGCATTCATCCGCAGGCTGAACCAGCTGCCCGGGCTGCCATTGCCGCCCAGAAACAAGGTCGATTTTGGGAGATGCATGATGCACTTTTTGCTCTGGATGAGAGCGCGTGGACGCGGGCAGATGCCATTGAAACAGCTGCAAAAAAGGCTGGCCTTGATATGACTCGTTTTGTAACGGATTGGAATAGTGAAGAAACGCGCATGAAGCTTGCCAAGGATATCATGGATGCGCAAAATGCCGATGTGAATGCCACTCCGTCTTTATTTGTCAATGGCAAGCCTGCGCAAGACCGTTCCTTCGAGGCCCTTGAAAAAATGATTGCCGAGGCGCGCGCCGCTGCACAACTGCAACCTTCTGCAGACCAGGCAATAAGCCCGGAAGAGCAGTAAAGAACGCGGGGTGCAGCAGACAGTGAAGCCTTCCATTGGTCTGAATAGCCATGTCAGCCGGGATTTTGAATGCAGCAACAACCTCAGTGCGCAGCAGCTCTGCGGCGAACTCAACAAAAATCTACACCTGATCGAGCAGGCAACCGGAGCCGAAATCTCGGCACGTGGCGAGGTTTTGCATGTCAGCGGCAGGGCGCATGCCGTGGACTTGACCATCTCCACCCTGGAGCAACTCACCCGATTACTGGATAAGGGATATCCGCTCTTTAGCCAGGATATTTCCTTTGCTGTCAATATCCTGGCTGCATCGCCCCATGCTTCGCTGGAAGAAATTTTTTTCGACAAAATCTGCATCACTGCTCGCAAAAGGGTTATATCCCCTAAGTCGGTCAATCAAAAACGCTATATTGAGGCCATCCGCAGCAATGACATTGTGTTTGGCATTGGCCCGGCAGGCACCGGCAAAACCTATCTTGCCGTGGCCATGGCCGTGGCCAGTCTTGCCCGGGAGCAGGTTCACAAGATCATTCTGACTCGACCTGCCGTAGAGGCCGGAGAAAAGCTCGGCTTTCTACCTGGTGACATGGCGCAGAAGATAGACCCCTATCTTCGCCCACTCACCGACGCCATCAACGAAATGATGGGGCAGGAACGTACAATGGAATTGGTGGAGCGCGGAGTGATCGAGGTGGCACCCCTGGCCTTTATGCGAGGCCGCACATTGAATAATGCCTTCATCATCCTGGATGAAGCTCAGAATACCACCAGGGAACAGATGAAGATGTTTCTTACCCGTATTGGTTTTGATTCGCGCGCGGTGATTACCGGCGATATCACCCAAATTGATTTACCAGGCACACATAAATCGGGCCTGGTTCAGGCGCAACGGATTCTGGCCCATATCAAGGGTATACGTTTTTGTGCCTTTGATAAAAGCGATGTTGTTCGCCATCGTCTGGTTCAAGAGATTATCCAGGCCTACGAACAGCAGAAAGGAGCGGAGAGTATCCACCATCGCAAAAGTCGCCAGGGCGAGGGCACGGCAGTCGCAAGCGGAACACGGGAGATTTTGTAGCCATGCAGGTGCAGCTTGTCGATCAACGGGAAACAACCTCTCCCCTAGTCAATATACAGCTTTTGCAGCGCTATTGTCAGCAGTTGCTTGGTTTGCTCGGCCTGTCTGAAAAAACTTTGGCCCTGATTTTACTCTCCGATGCCCAGATGGCGCAATATAACCAGCAATTCCGCGCCAAAACAGGCACAACCAATGTACTTTCCTTTCCTGCTGGCTTCCCTGAGGAGGCTTTTGCGGCCACGCACAACGACTTGGGCGATGTGCTCATTGCCGTGGAGACAGCCGCGCACGAGGCAAGGGAGCAGGGGTGCTCGCTCATGGAGCGGCTGGTGCAGCTTTCCCTGCATGGACTTTTGCACCTGATTGGCTACGACCACGAGCGCTCCGAAGAGGAGGCCCTGGCCATGTGGGATAAGGAACAATCTTTACTTGCACAGCTTTTTTATACCAGGAGACACACTATGCCCTATCTTGCCGTCAATGTCGATCATGTTGCCACCCTGCGCCAGGCCAGGGAAGCTGCCGAACCAGATCCGGTTTTGGCGGCCGCGCTGTGCGAACTTGCTGGAGCAAGGGGAGTAGTCGTGCATCTACGGGAAGACCGCCGGCATATCCAGGACCGAGATGTGCGTCTTTTGCGGCAAACGGTCAAAACCAGGTTGAATTTGGAGATGGCTGTGACCAAGGAAATGCTTGCCTTGGCAATGGAAATCAAGCCCGATTTGGTGACCTTGGTGCCGGAAAAACGCCAAGAGCTGACCACCGAGGGTGGTCTGGATGTGGTTGCTCAGCAGAAGAAAATAGCGGCTGCCGTGAACAAGCTGCGCAAGGCTGGCATGCTGGTTTCGTTGTTCATTGATGCTGAAGCTGAGCAAATTCAAGCTGCAGCTGAGATTGGCGCAAGCCATGTTGAACTGCATACCGGCCACTACTGTAGTGCAGCCGGCACTGCCGAGGAGGAGAGGGAGTTTGTTATGCTGCGCAATGCAGCCGAACTGGCAGCGGCTTCAAATCTGCTCGTCAATGCCGGCCATGGCCTTGATTATCGCAACACAGACCGCATTGCCGCCCTGCCAGAAATTGACGAGCTAAGTATTGGCCATGCCATTGTCAGCCGGGCTGTGTTGGTTGGCATGGAACAGGCGGTGCGCGAGATGCTGACGATTATCCAGCAGGCGAAGTAGGGAATGTATCCTTTTGCTATGTGGCAGCCAGTCAGGCACGATGCAATCCCGCCTTACAAGACACTTGCTCTTTGACAAAGAAAAAGCAGGTGGGTATACAGTTTCTAATCAGTACCTGATGCCCGGATGGTGGAATAGGTAGACACAAGGGACTTAAAATCCCTCGGCCGTAAGGCTGTGCGAGTTCGATTCTCGCTCCGGGCACCAAAAAGAATACTCTTTAACCGTCTGTAATTGCTTTATTTTTTCCTCTATTCCACTCTCCTTCTCTCGTGTCTGACCATTATTTATTTTGCTTTTCATTGCTCTTTTTTGCTATGTTTTGACAGTGAAAGTGGAACAAGAATGGAACAAAAACGAGGGGTAGTTCATGGCCAGATTCCTTACCAGGAAGGGCAAGAAAAAAACATCCTATACGGCTACCGTACGCATTAAAGGGTTTGATTCACTGAGCTGTACCTTTGATACCAAGGGAAATTAAAAAGAGCCTTTTTCAAGGGCGACTACTATATCCGCATAGCGTGTAGAGTTGGATAACGAGCTTGTTCAGGGAGTGTAAGGTTGTCGGTTGATGGAGCTTGCGGCGCAAACCGCATGAAAACAGGTACATCGTCTTTTATCTGGCATACTCGCCTGCCAAAGCAAAAACTGAGTTGTAGAACTCATACACACAATTTCTGGAGAAAATGACATGAAGGCCACAGGTGAACTGAGAAAGGAGCACGAAGGTATCCGGATCATGCTGGAAATTTTGCAGACTGTTGCGCAAAAAATGGTGGATGGAGAAAGTGTTCCTAGGGATGAAATTGATGATATAATGGAGTTTTTGACAATTTTTGTAGATACATGTCATCATGGTAAAGAAGAAGAATTTTTGTTTCCTGCCCTTGAGTCTGCTGGTATTGCAAGAAATAATGGACCAATTGGTGTTATGCTGCACGAGCACGAACAGGGACGTAAATTTATTTTAAATATGAAAAATTCTCTGGGAAAATTTGGTTCAACAAAATTTAATGCGCCGTCATTTCAACAGTATGTAGAGGAATATGTATCACTCCTTAATGAACATATTTTAAAAGAAAATAACAAATTGTTTCCGATGGCAGAAAAACTTTTTGACGCAGATAGAGATCAGGAATTATATAAAAATTTTGAAGAATTAGAAAGAGAACGCATTGGTGTTGGTAAGCATGAAGCATTTCATGCGTTAATGGATAAGCTGTCGAATAAGTATAAAAAATAATATACTACCATTCTCATTCCTTTCGGAGAAAACCTAAGGGGGTAAAAGGTATAGTATAGCAGCTGCTCCCGCTTTGGACGGGTCGAGCTGTCAATTTCGTCACATCCGGCTCAGGCTGGCCTTTTTTCCACTCGCCCCGGGGAAAATCCGGCATGAGCCACGGCTTGAACCGCTAAAAGCTGGC
>Ga0334889_1000567_pt1 | contig 56735 bp, 47 predicted proteins | sample GraSluR1_MG_2_FD_207222 | JGI IMG/M metagenome (GOLD analysis project Ga0334889, IMG submission 207222) | Sludge microbial communities from methane-producing bioreactor in Wageningen University, Netherlands - Granular Sludge_8_08-R1 | ecosystem: Engineered > Bioreactor > Anaerobic > Unclassified...
AAATATGATGTTGTTTCGCTTGTTTTCAGCTTTTTCTATCACTTTCATCACCCACTCCATTATACCATGTACATTACTAAAAGCCCAGCTGAACTCGCGTTCATCTGGACTTTTTTGACAGTCTGAGCCGCCCTTTAGTGGGCGGCTTTTTATTTACTTATTGCGCTGGATTCTTGAAATTATAGATTTTCAATGAGATCTCCGGAATCGATTCATAGCCTTCCAACAACATATCGGTATAAATACTGAGTAAATAGTCCCCGTTAGGACCATAGACTATGGCGGTATCGTGGATATTACCCTCATAAAAGCCTACCTTGTGGGCTGTGATTCCGGCGGGTAACAATTCGGCAATCAAAATTGGATAAAGCGAGTTCTTGAGGTTATAGCGCAAGACATCGTAATGATCTCCTTCACTATAGTACAACAATTTCATGATTTTAGCTGCATCTGCAGCACTGGTCTCTAAATCTACCCGATTCGTTTCATGACCAATCACATCTTCATAAAACGAATAAACTTCTTCGGTTCCCAAATAACGCCACAACATTCGGAAAGCAATGTTGTCGGAATTCACCGATGCATACTGAGCAAGCGTTCTTAAGCTGAAGGCAAGCCCAGGCTTCGTTAAATCAAAATATTTGATTGCGCCGGTGCCAAAGGTAAAATCTTGTGGCAGGTAGGGAATCATCTCGTCTAAATCGGCGGTTCCTTTGCTGACTCGGTCCATCAACGGCATCAGCACCATCATCTTACCCGTACTGGCTGTGAGGTATTGAACGTTTGGCCGAACGGCAACAACTTCTCCGGTGGTCAAATCTTCATAATAGAAGCCAACTTTATCCCAATCATCTTTGAAGTGTTCTTTGACCATTTGGTAAATCTGAATGTTTGCTTCGGTGGGAGTTACGAAAACCTCATAACCAGGCATATCGTTTATGAACGGATTGATCACGGTCACGATGCTGGTTTTTTCGGTTCGATTTCCGGCTGCATCCTCAACCCAATATAAGATTTCATAATCATCCGGTTGATCTGTAAAGACTTCTCCTTGCCATTGCACCTTTTGAATCAGATCCCCGTCGGTTTCATCGGTAGCAGTCACCCCTTCCAAGGGATCCCATTGCTGTTGAAAATCGAGAGTTTGATCCGAAACATTCAATTGAGGGGCAAGTTCGTCTGGGGGAATCACGATTTGTTCAAGAACTCCCATTTTGGACGCCGCAAACCAAAGAATCAAAAACACTACTGGAATCCAAAGCATCCAGTGCATTTTGGGTAATCTCATAAGTTCCACCTTCTTTACCTCTATATCTATAGTTGTAGTATAACAAATATCATCTTAAAGGGAAAGCATAAAAAACAAAAACCGCCCGAAGGCGGTTTTCGTTTTACAGCTAATCGGCTAGAGAAAAGGTTATGACCTTCGTATGGTTTGCTGTAGCTGCGGTTGTTGAACGTTCTGCAAATTGTAGGGTTACCGTCAAGGTCATTTCGGTATCCCCATTGGCGACCATGGCAGCATAGAGCCCGCTTCGGTCTACTTGGAAATTGTTGATTCCGTAGGTTACATAGGAGTTATAGGTTGCTTTGTTGGTTTGTAGATTGATCTGTGGGGCATCATTATGATCATAAGCATTGTAAGCGACACCGTCTTTCGCGTATTGATCGATAACGAACCCGTCATAGGTGAAATCATAGGCAGCATCTGTAGAAGCAAGGGTAACTTGGTTTGGAAGATCGTTAAAGTTTCCTACAGATGTGATATTTCGTTTGAAAGATGTAAAGGAAGAGCTCCAGGAGAGATCATCTCCTTTGTTATCTTCTGCACCAAACCATGAATCGACTGTAAGCGTACCTCCATCGACAATATTGGATAGGAATCCGGTAAACACAATAGGTCTCACGTAATCACAATGCCAGCCCGGTGCTGATCCGCCTTTACTATAATAGATTGTCAAACTCGACATCATCCAAGGATCTGCGTTGACCCCAGACACAGCATATTCTCTGGTATCGTTTCTTTCAAAATCATTTTCGTCGCTGTCAAAATGGGTCTTGGAGCTCGACAAACCATGCACATAGTAGATTTGACCGTAAATACTGGAATCGGTTCCAGCATTTGAGATATCGCTCGTCTTAATTTGCATGACTTGGTAATACCCCATAGCATTCGCTACAATACCAACGACACTGAGCGCTTGCTCGGTTCTAACTGATTCCGTAGCTAAATAGTCTTCACCCGGTAACACGCGCACAAAGGCGTAATACTGGCCTGCTGCCAGATTCATGAAAGCTCTTGAAGTTTGCCAACCGGAAATTGGCGTATTTGTTGAAGTAGATACTGCATATTCAACGATTCCATCTCCCGGATAAGATCCTTGCGGTAGTTCATATACCAGCAGGTTGGCCTTCAAGGTGGTTCCTGTAGGAATTGTGTTGATGCTACGTGCGATCTTGTGGATGGTAATCACCGAGGTATAGGTTTTTTCGAAAGACTGATATACAGCATCTTCCGGTCTGGTGATTTTCACATCATAGAGTCCGGCATGGACGGCTTCGCTACTCCATTCTGAATCAAGATTTTGGCGTTTATACAAAACCGTAAATTCGTCGGGTGTGAAAGCATGATCTCCTGTGTTATAAATCAAGGTATAGGTCGTGCCATCGTAATCGCGATTCTGATTTGCATCAATTTGTATATCAGTATCGGCAATTAAGGTTTTGGGAATCCATTGCGCATAAATGCTATGATTTTGCGGTGTCAGCCACAACGTTTCTGCTGTGACGAGATTTCCCCCAACTCTGGCGGTATACCAACCGGCAAAGTTGTAGTCTGCACGGGTAGGTGTGGCTAAGAAGCCGTAGGCTTGCCCATAGGTCACCAATTTGCTTCCTGAGGCATCCGCCCAGGGTCTGCCCTCGGTCACGTCTAAGGTCAAGGTATAGCTGTTAGGCGCCCATTGGGCAAACAGGGTTTGATCGTCTTCCGACATTACAGTGTTAAAATCGAAGAGTGTGTTCAAAGTAGCATCGCTGTACCAAGCATCGAAGGTATATCCGGCTTTCACTGGATCAGCGGGTTTAAAAATCACAGATCCGGCAGCGTGGACTTCGGTTGCTACATCGCTCCCTCCGTTGGAGTTGTAGGTAATCGTGCTATAAACAATCGGAACATCGGTGCTCTCACAGGCAATGGTATAGGTGGTCGAAGTATAAATCGGGGCAAAGCTTGGACTTAACCCTAAGAGAATAGCATTCTTACTGGGTAACACCCCTTCAAAGCTACTTGCTGAGGGCACATCGCCTTTACGAAGGGTCACATTTACTGGGTCTGCGTCAATTCCTTCAAAGCGGAATGTGGCAGTTATGGAGGCATCGGTATACTTGGCAGTATAGGTTGCGCCACTGAGTAACTCTGAGGCAAAGCCTTTGTCAATGGGTTGCGTAATATTGCGATCTATAACTGTCCCAACATTGTCTTTGGCTTCGGTCTTCAAGTATTCCGTGAAAACCTTATTCGTTCGGTCTATTGTACCACTGTTTTCAAGACCGGGGAATGTGAAGGACTCTCCATAGGCAGCAGTGCTTTGTATACTCTGCTTACTACCGTTGGTGTTTTCCACGCCTTGAAGGGTAAGGGTAAACTGACGTGGTGTTACCTCGAAGTAGTAGACAGTATCTTTGAGAATGGTCAGTTCCTCAGTATCTTGGCTTCCATAACCGCTGATGGCACTGTATTTTAGATTATTGCCTGCCGCATCAAGAAAGCGTTCAACATCTAGGAGTTCTTTCACTTCATCTGTAGTTGGCAAGCTGAAAGCAGCGTTTTTGACGACACGTTGGCTCCAAATCGTGGTGTAGCCATCGTTCTGGTTGCCTACTTTGACACTCGCCGTAAAACGTTGGTTCAATTCACTTAAAGCTAGATTCGTCCAGACCAGAGGAATTTTCACTGTAAGATCATAGAGACTGAAGGCTAACTTATCGGTCTTCCAAGTCAGGGTCAAATCACATTCCATGTATTGAACACCTTCAGGTACCGTCACCGTAATCAGTCCGGTTTGCTCGTCTAACTCGAAATAACGATTAGATAAGGTATAATGGAACTTGCTATTGGCATAAATCTCTTGTTCCATAACCCCTTCGCACAAATCAATGTACTGCATCAATCGGAAACTTTCAGGCAAGGTCATGGTAATACCATTGGTCCGATTCGCATCCTCGTCTAGAAGCTGAACGATTTCTCCCACAGCCATTTCATAAGCGAAGTCATAGACGTTGTTTCGGGTACCTGCCGTCAACAATGGCCATTCTTTATCGAGTAAGGTGGGTTCATATGCGAAGAGACCATCTAATACTTGGGCTTTGAAAGTCATCTCAAGGTATAAACCAAATTCCAAATACAGAGCACCCATCATGCGTTCTTCTTTGTTCCATGTTGCTGTATTGGCTGGACGAAGCTTTTGATACTCGTAGATAAAGTAGCCCCACATCTTAACGTAGGGACCAAATTCGGCGGTAACACCAATACTACCAATTTTGGTGGATATAATACCCGCAGCAATTTCGAGTTCTATGCCCATCTTTAGACCCAATTCGCCCATGACATAGAATTGGAAGGCAAAACGCTCATCGAGTAAATCCATTTCTGAACTACCGCTGGTTTTAGAAATGATATCGAACCAGAAGGTGTAGCGTTTGCCAATTACATATTCCATATTCGCACCTAAGGCTAAATTCAGGTTCCCCTTGACGACAAAATTAGCCCCAATACCAATGGCAAAGATATAAATAGTAATATCAGTCTGGAAAATCTCCTGGTTGAAAAGCTGTATCCAATCGCTTTCGTTGGTCAGCATTTCTGCATATCTGTCCATGAGATTTTGCACTCCCGCGTCTAATTCAGTCTGGCTGGTCAAATTGAGCATACCCATTAACTCTTCGGTCACGTTCAATTCGCCTAAATCTCCTAGCAAGTTTTCGTATTCTGACGGGTTCGTCAAATCGGTAGGAACCCCATTCCAGAGCGCTTGCAAATCTTGCTGGTAGCCTTGAATCTTATCGTAAGCCCCTTTGGCTTGTTCGATTTTATTCTTAACATCTTCAATTTGTTCAAAAATCTGCTCGAATTCTCCACCTTGAATTCCCTTTAACTTATCCCAAAGCGAACTTTCTTCCTTCTCTACCGTGTACATCTTTACATCAATCGATATGCCGGCAAAGTTTTTCAGATCTATGGCAGTCCTAAACGAAAGCTCGTTGAATTTGGGGAAAATGATAATCCAGGTAATGTCGGCACGTGCACCTACCGTAACATCAATAGCAATTTCTTCAACAAAGGTGGCCGATAAATCAATTTTGAGCTCACCCTCATCTCCAACATCGACACTAAATTCAGCTTTAATCCCTAAGGCCAATCGAATGCCATCGGTAAAATACTTGGAACTGCTGTCCAATTCCACTGTGATCTCCACGTCATCGGACAGTTGTAATGAACCCCCGATTCCCAACAAGGAAAGTGTTTCTTCATCCAAGGGTTCTCCGTTCTTTTGAGTTGCGGAAAAATCTTCGATTCCCGACAAATTCTTGAACCCATCGGTCTGGGTTGCCATGAGCGCTAAATATTCTGCGGCATCTTCAGCAAAACCACTCTCTGCAACCTGTTGTTCAATTTGCTCGGTCATAGCTAAGATGTCAACATTATCAAGCAAATCATCGCCCTTTTGACTCTGTTGTAAGTAGGTGTCCATGGCGCTTTCAATCTCTTCGCGCGTGGTCTGCTTGTAAGAAAGGTTGTTTCCCTCCACAGCCGTTACTACACCGTAATAGACTGGTGATTCCGCGGTTAAGTCACTCATTACCCCTTGATAAAACACCAGAAAATCGCCAACCTCTGCTGTAGCGCTTTTAGATAAACCCATGAAGACTCGCGCGACTTTATCCATCGTGCTACTGTCAATACTTCCTGTGTTCTCCGTCGGTAATTCTGTTACAGAGAAGGGTAAAGTATCGGGCATAAAAACAACTTTTTCAACGTCGGTTTCATCAAGACTAGTAAAGGTAATCGTATTCCCTTGGATTGCCGTAATTTCGATATAGGCTGCAGCATCATCAGAATAGTTATTCTGGGCATAATCTCTTTCTCTCGGATCAATGGTTTGATAAATACATAAAACCTGTCCGACCTGAAGGCTTGCTGCAGTGGCATAATCGAAACTTCCGGAAATTTTATCTCCTGTATCACTATTCATTAGACCTGCAGACAAAACAGGAACGGACTCTTGTGAGCCAATCCGATAACTCATGTCTTCGGTATCTTGTATGAAGACCATATCGTCATTCAGGAGAAGGTTATCCACCTGAGTTTTGGCTATGGTGAAGGAGGCAACCCGAATCGAATCTGATTTTCCAAGGAAATAGTATCCATCGGCTAAACTCAATTGGTAGGAAGAGCCTTCATTAAAGCCGTTTTGTGCTTTAACGAGATACGTTCCGTTCTCCTGATCAATGATCTCTAAATTCACCGGTTCAGTACCATCCATAATGGTAAGAACGATTGCCAAGCTTGGCTCTAGATTGGCAGTTTCTCGCTTTTCGACTTGGAAAGATAAATTTGGACTCTGATCAATTTGAGCAAATGACGCCAAGGTCACTACTTCTTTGACTATGGGTTCATATTTAGCGTAAACAGTCTTATGATTTATAACCGGGTCTTCCGAATAAAAAGGAGTGGTAAACCCCACATCGGTAAACCAACCGGCAAAAATTGCATTCGCCTTCGCCGTCTTATCTGGACCAGGAACTCGACCTAAGGGATAACCCTCATAAGTGGCAAAGCGTTCGATAATCCGTAAGCCATCGACGAAGGTCACGACATAAACAACTTCTTCGGTTTCCTCAACTTTGGGTTTTTCATCCTCTTTTTTGGGTTCTTCCGGTTTGGGCTCCTCTGGTTTGGGCTCCTCAGGAATAGGTTCAGTCGGCTTAAGACCGCTTTCCACAAACCATCTTTCTACAGACTGGTCGGTCTGAGCACTGAGCGTAGCTGCTTCGGCACGATTCGCCTGTTGCTGAGGGTTTATTTGTCCGTTTTCATCCCCTTGCAACATCCCTGCTTGCCATAGTTTTTGGACTGCGTCTTTGGCATATTCTTCAACGTCATCCCAATCACTGGGAACGCCTTCTCTTTGTGGCTCGGGTAAGGGTATACCCATCGCTTCAAAGAAACGCACGGTCATGACAGCCATTTGTTCGCGGCTGATCAACCCTTCGGGATCAAATTGGTCATTCCCAATTCCTGTGGTGATCCCCAATTTGGTTGCCCATTGCACATAAGGGGTATACCATTGCTTAGCTTCCACGTCGCGAAATAATGAAATCTCGGTAAAAGAGGCTGTATCAATCTCTGCCATCCGTCCCAACACGGTGATAAACATAGCACGGGTCATGCTTCCTTGGGGAGAAAATTCATGTTCCCCGATTCCTTGAAATAGCCCATTGCTCCATACATAGAAGGCAGATTCATAAAACCAATCGGAATCATTGACATCGGAAAAGAAGTTGGGGGCAGTGCTCTCGACCAAATCTTCATGTACAGGCTCATTTGCCTGGATCCGAATCGGTAGAGAGGTCAATACCATACTAAAAATTAGTAACAAACTGAGGAGTTTTCGTTTAATCATTCTTTTACTGTCCTTTCATCTTCTGAAATCCTTTGAGTTTTTTCTGTTGAACCCTCTTGCTTCACCTGTAAGTGAATACTGTTACATAGTGGACAGACCTCAACTTTGCCAACCCGTTGAAATACGAAATGGCATTGTTCGCAACTATAGATCAAATTCAATCACCTCCGGGACGGAGCGATATCCTAAAATCCATGCTGCCGGTGCATTGAAGCGGTTTTGAAGGCTTTCATTATAACGCCTTACTTGTGATGCATACATAAAGCAGCATAAATCGTAGCGTTCTTCCATATAGACTTTTTTCTCCAAGTCCTCTTGAGATTGACCAAGAAGATCCCCATACAAACGCACCTGCTTTTCTGCGCCTTGAACCCCTTCCCATAAAGGTAAAAGCTCACGTTGTGTTGTGCGCAACCAAAGCAAAATAAAGGACACAAGTGCTCCTGAGGCAATAAGCCAAGGAACCATGAAACCACCTCCTTACCCTGATTAAAAATAACACAAAGCAGACACATTCTGTTCTTTTTATCACGAAATGCCTATTTCATGACACGAAATGTTATGGTATAATTTATGGAGATTCTTAGACAGAAATGAGGTGAGGTCATGAAGATCGCACTATGCGACGACGACAAAAAAGAACGTGACCGGTTAGTCTCGTTCTTTATTGAATACAGCCTGCAAACTGGTATTGCTTTCCAGGTACAGCACTTTGAAAACGGCTTCTATTTACTTGACGCAATCGAGAAAGACAACCATTTTGATGTTATCATTCTCGATATTTTAATGCCAGGGATGAATGGAATTCAAACTGCCAAACAGATTCGTCAATTCAACGAGGCGGTAAAAATCATCTTCTTAACTTCATCCTCCGAATTCGCAGTGGACAGTTATGCCGTGGGGGCCTCATACTATCTGCTCAAACCGGTGGAAAAGATGAGTTTTTTCGAAATTTTACAACGCTTTCTTCATACTTCCAAGCAAAAGGAAGAAGAGAGCATCATCCTCCACGATGGCAAAAGCTTGAAGCGGATTCTTCTTGCGGACTTGGTTCATTGTGAAATCCAACAGCGGACAATTCTAATAACGCTTATCAATGGCACAATCTTGAAAACGGAAGGAACTCTAGCTGAATTGGAACGAGAACTGCTTCGCTTTTCTTATTTGATAAAACCGCACCGTTCCTATGTTGTAAATCTCAGGCATGTCAAAGAGGTCACCAAAAAAGAAGTTATCACCGTCTTAGGAACGCAACTCCCTTTAGCAAGAGGGCGCCATGACGAGATCGCTCATGCCTTCTTATCCCAGATTTTTCGAGAGGTCGATGCATGACAATCGCCATATTTTTAGAACTTCTCAATTATGAAACGGTCCTCCTTTTTGGAATTTTTGTCTCAATCTCTTTTGCGGGAGTCAAGATCACTCGTAAAAACCGATGGGGAGTGCTACTGTTCTGCAGTGCTACGACCCTTGTTCAACTGCTCCTGTTTTTGTTACTGGGAAAAGAAATTACAGCAAAACTTTATCCGCTTTTTGTTCATCTTCCCCTGATTTTATTTTTAGTGTACTATTCTAAAGTTCCACCCCTCATGGCTAGTTCCGCAGTCTTTGCGGCTTATCTATGCTGTCAAACCCGGCGCTGGCTCGGGAGCTTAATTCTATTGGTTTTCGATGATGTGGCTTTTTGGTATTCGATGCAAATCATAGCTACTGTTCCGCTTTATTATCTTCTGACCCAATACGTTGCCGAGCCGGTTCAAAGTTTGATGAAACAATCAAGGCGGGCTCAATTTTTATTTGGAATCGTGCCTTTTTTCTATTATTGTTTTGATTACATGACAACAGTCTACAGCGATATCCTATATAAAGGCAGTCAGGTAGCAGTAGAATTTATGCCATCCCTGCTTTCGATTGCGTATTTTATTTTCGTATTGCTAACAGCATCTGAACTACAGCAACGATCGAAAGTTAAAATCAATCAGCAACTGCTCGAAATACAAATCAATCAAGCTGCTAAGGAATTAGAAAATTTGCGGCAATCGCAAGTGCAAGCAGCAATCTACCGACATGATTTTCGACATCACCTTCGCTATTTGGATACCCATTTACAAAGTGGAGAATTTCAGCAAGCAAGAGAATATATACGGCAACTCGATCACACCTTAGAAGCGAGTGAAATCAAACGCTTTTGCGAAAATGAAACGATTAACTTGATTCTTTCATCCTATGCTTCCTTCGCAGAGCATGCCGGCATCCGATTCGAAACTAAAGTTAACCTAAGCCGGGAGGCCTTAGAACAGCGTTCTTCGCTAGATTGCTGTGTCATCTTGGGAAACCTCTTAGAAAATGCTTTGGAAGCAAGTAAGCAGGTCGAGCTTGACCCCTTTATTTATGTTGAAGCCAAACAACAAAACGGGAAACTCTTTTGTCAAGTGAAAAACAACTACTCAGAAGTCGTTCAATTCGATGGAAACTACCCGGTAACGAATAAAGCTGGACACGGATTAGGGATTAAGAGCATTGTCATGACCGTAGAGAAACTAAACGGCTTTGTGGAATTCAAGCTCGAAAAGGGGCTCTTTGTTGCTCAGCTGATGATCTAAGTGAAACGTACAAAAAAAGCCAAGAAGCCGTGTGCAAACGACTTCTTGGCTTTTTAGCAATAAAGATTATAAACTAATCGCAGATGAATTTCTTAATTTTTTTTGCCTCTGCATGGGGGTTGAGTGTAATCACCTGAGCCGTGATTTTTTTAATCGCAGATTCCCGATCCCATTCTTTTGCTTCTTTGATCAAGTCTGAACCAAAAAACTTCTCTGTGGTAGAAAATACTGTAGAGGACCATCCATACGGTTCACCGGTAGCGGAGCGCTTTTGTTGACGACCGCTAATGGTAATATAGAGCTTTCCTTGTAGTTCGAGCAAAGCTCGTTCGAACTCTTTCGAATCTTCTTTTGAAACGTGGAGAAGCGATTTCATGTCGTGGTAGGCCACAGCCTCCTCTTCTTCTAAGAGCGCATAAATTCGTTTCGCCATTTGGCTGAATTTGCCTTCGTAATAGGCCTCTTCAAAGCTCTTTTCAACCTGACGAACCGCCAAAAATAAAGGCAACCATGTTCTCGTGATAAAGCCACTCTTCTTATTGAAAAACTTACCATAAGCCACGTCTTTACGTTCTTCAACAACCCGCATTCGCCATTCCCAGGGATCGGTCTCGGCATCTCCGGTGTGCCAACGAACCGGGGTTGGGTAGGGGGGATCTTCATTCCAACTCCAAGAAATGACGGCATAAACACCTTGGTTACTGCCGCCTCCCATTGAAAATCCGGCATGGAGCAGCTCTCGAACAAAATCCTGAAAATTCAGAATCATCTTCACACCTCGCAATGCTCTCGATCTAGGAAAACCGCTTTTGCGACTTGGCCACCCAGAACATGTTCGGCAGAGGCGATAAACTCTTTCATCGCGTGTTGTAAAACCAGATGACGATCCGGGTCAACCGATTCAAATAAAACAATTGCCCGTTTTGTTTGCTCCGTCAACATGGTTCTCTGTCCCTCGCGCCAGTTCCAACATCGACAAACGGCACCCATGTCATCGACATAACAGACTTCGCCGGGCAGGGTATCGTCTCGTTCTTCTTCCCCTAAGGCCATAAACTCATCGCCGCCTTCGGTCACTTTTAATCGGAGCAGGCCGACCATTTGGTCTAAGTCCTCACCTCCGGCAGGCAATGCATATCGTAAAGAGATGATGTTATACAAATCCACTAAAGGATTGATACTTCCAACTTCTTTCCCTTTCTCCACACGTTTGAGCAAGGCTTCGATGGAAGAACGGGCGTTCTTTTTGGTTTTAAATTTTGTGAATGCCTGACGCCAGACTGATACAACTTGGTTTTGACTTAACACCTCTTCGGTTAGGAATTGTTTCGCTTCTTGATTTGCTTTTTCCAATTCGTTCTCCAACCATGTTTGAGTTGCCGAGTCCGGTTTCACTTGATTCTGGATTCCTTCTAAAATTACGACCCCGATACTACATTGGGGAAATAACGTCCAAAAGGAGGGTTCGATTGTAAAATACTTCATTTCACTCTTCCTCATAGTTTATACAACAATTTGATTTTTTCCTTGCCGTTTGGCAGTGTAAAGTTTTAAGTCTGCAGCATGGATGAAATCCGGGGCAGCTTCTCCATTATATTGCTGCACACCACCACTGATTGTAATCTTGGATCCGTCGGAAAATCGATGTTTTTCAACCGCTTTCCGGATCCGCTCTGAAACTTTCTGCGCTTTGGTTGCCTCTGTATTGGGGAAAATGACCATGAATTCTTCTCCACCATAGCGTCCGACATGATCATAATTCCGAACGTTCTTGCGAATCAATTCTGCAACTTCAATCAGTACCTGATCGCCAAAAATATGACCCTTGGTATCATTGACTTTCTTGAAATCATCAATATCAAAAATCGCAATCGATAAGGGGCGGTAGATTCGACTGATCTCCGCCATTTCTGATTTTAACTGGGTCATCAGCGCCCGATGATTGCCAATTCGAGTCAAACTGTCCAAAGCGGACATCTCTTCCAACAAGCGATTCTGTTGCTCTAATGCTGCTTGCATCGCTTTCCTTTCGGTGATGTCAAATACAATCCCGGCTAAAAACATAGGTTTGCCATCTGGATCCCATTGGGTGATCTTACCGCGATCATAATACCATTTATAACTTCCGTCTTTGGCTCTGATTCGATACTCGACCTCATAGACCGGTGTTTTCCCTTGCAGATGCTTTCGCATGGAATCCATGGTTTTCTCATAATCATCCGGGTGCAATTTTTCGGTGAAAAACTGATAATCAATCGGCGCTTCTACTTCGCTCATCTCGTAACCAAGGGTCGTAAGTTTTAAGGGGTTGAAGGTTACAGAATTGGTTGGCATATACCAATACCACTGTCCTAAGTTTCCACTCCAGGCAAATTCCAGGCGGGTTTCCTGCTCTTTCTCTTCGTGAAAAACCCGGTTCAAAGATTCTAGTTCTTCAATGCGCTTGATCAGTTGTTCGACACTATAGTTTTGATATTTCATCAGTAGTCACCTCATTTCATCAACGTACTTTCCAGCAGATCCCAAGGGGAAATCATTCCCAAAAGCAATCCCGTTTGTTTACCTGTATCGGTCAGAAAAATCAAGGCAGTCCGTTTTCCGGCTACAGGGGAATGAGAAAACTCTTCTTCGATCTCCGTCAAATTCGCACTACCGGACATAAACTTAAAGAAATCATTGGCGTGATTTTGCAGTTTTGTATATTGAATCAGATCTCGAATTTTCATTTCCTCATTCAAAGGAATGCGTCCAATTCCGTCGGCAATGTAATCAAAGATGGTGTCCGAACTGAACACCCCCAACACCCGCCCGTCGCGCATAATGGGTACATGACTATATTTTGAACGACTCATGGTTCGCATGATTTCCATGACCAAATCTTTTGGATAAATCTTATAAATTTTCTCTTCCGGAATTGCGATCGTGCCGAGTGCACGCGGTGGATTCATTACGGAATCCACAATCGTTCTGTACTTCTCTACAATGAAATTATGAGGTTCTGCAATCGGATCTGCATCTTCCATGTAGGGATTGTGAACCATGGAATTCCGCAAGTCTGCAAACAAGAGCAACTCATGCAAGTTTTTTTGAAATATTGAATTGCCTCGTTTGGCCATTTCCCGAAGTAAAAAGGAATGGGAATCCTTGCCGGGACTTCGTTTCATGAGTTTTCTCATGTAATGATCCAACCGATTATAGGCTTCAAGGAATTCTTTCGAATTTTCTCTCGTCTCCATGGTTAAACACCTCTACAATGTATTCGCTAAAAAATATCCATCTTTTCTTTATTAGCGAAAGCACTGGAAAAATCCTCCTACTGTCGCTCATTGCGGTCTTTCCCTCTCGCAAAATAATCTCTTCGCTCACTGTCGTCCTTCGGACAAAGGTTCGCTACGAGAAACATTTTGCTTTCGCGTCCGTAAGCATAGAACCGTCCCCAACCCTACGACCGCAAGCGCAAGAGCGAAAAGTTTCCTGAAGGGCGACTTTTGACCGAAGGTCGACTTGAGCCCGGAAGGATTTTTGAGCGACAATATGCGCGCCTTTACTCTCCCATTGGGTTTCGTAAGGTGTTAGAAAGTTTGCCATTGGTGAGCACCATTGCAGACACGGCTCCTACAATTGAGGTTGCGGCCAGCGTGATCCAGAACGGCAACCAACTGACTTGAATCGACCCGGCTAACGAAAGTGCCATGGCGGTAGCGATCAATGTGCCAGCTAAGCCTCCAATTAAAGATGCAATGAAACATTCGAGCACAAACATCGCTTGAACTTGAACCATACTCAAGCCCAAGATACGCAGCAGTGCCAATTCTTTGCGTCGTGCCATGGTCAGGGTTATGGCATTGACTAAAACAATCAAGATCGCGACAAACAACATTACCGGCGTATAATAATCTGCCATTTTCTCGAAACGGTCAAAATCGCCGATCAGCATTCGGCCCAAATCTTGTATCGTTAAGATTTTCAAATCATAACCTTGACGTTCAATTTCTTCTTCAAGAAGCCGTTTCAGTTCTTGAGTTTCACCCAAAGGGGCCGCAATACCCATCCATGAGATGGGTCGTTCTCCTCCAATCTGGGCTTGCAACCACGCCAATTCGGTCCAATTGATTCCATAAATAGCCTTTGCACCGTTATAAACTCCGGCGACTTTATATATAATTGTTCGTACTTCTTGAACGGTCCAATGATATTGATCATCCAGAATTGTCAATTGTGGCACAGAGTAACTTACCCAATTTCCCAATTGAGTTCCATCATATGAAACGGGTCCTTCTTTGTTGACTCGGCTCGGATGCCCTGCTGCAATCATGGTGTTCTCTTCGTCGAAACCTGCCAAACTTCCCGATAACATCGATAATCCACTCAAGGTTCCCTTCGGATTTTCTCTTGCCCCTAAATACGACCACAGCACTTGCTGTCGATTCCCTAGGCGCGTAATGGGTGCAATCAAAACTTGCTGAGTTTTTTGAGTACCCGGTAAAGCAGCAACTAAGCGTTCTGCCTGTTCAGCCGGGAACGCTTGAATATCCAATGGATCCGCATAGATCATGGCAGACGATGTTTTAAACTCTGTTCTCGCATCTACAATGATAACCTGTCCTCCGCCCACCAAGGTTAAGGGCTGTAAGGTAGCTTGTTGCAATAATTGTAACCCCGACAACCCCAAACAACTGACCAAAACAGCCAAAGCTAAACTGATGATGGCCAAGGCATAGGTTCGCAGGCTTCGGTAGAAGGTTGTCCAAGTAATCCAAATCATATCATATCCTCCTTACCATGCTTCTTTAAAAAGTCGAGGCACAGAAGTGAACAAGAATTGAATTTGTACAACCAGGGTGCTGAACAAGCCAACGCCTAAAAATATCCAAATATCTCCCGAAAGATGTTGTAAAAGGGCAACTCGATTGGACTCTAGGCCAATTGCAGTGGCAATCGCAGGCAAGCTCAAATACGCTGTGCCATAACCGAAAATGAAAATCAGCAGCGTTTGCATAAAGGCGGGAAGCAATAACCAAGGTCTCGGTAATCCAATCGCGCGTAAAACACCTACCTGATACGAACCACTGCGCTGCGTCATATAGAGTAAGACCGCTAACGATAACGCCGTAATCGCTAATATCAACCCTCTTAACCCTGTAACCAAAGAATCCGAAAGCGTTAAATTTGCTTGAGCGTCACTGTACTCCTCGGCAATCGCCTTAATCACCAATCCGCGCCCGATGTTCTCCAGGTTCTTTTGGAAGCTGAGCAGATTCGTGCGTCCATCCAATTGAAGTAAAGCAGAGGGTGTTAGTCGATCTGCGGAAACTAAGCGTGTAAGCCCTTCATAACTACTAAGCGGATGCAACAGCACGCCCTTTTTCCCGCTTAAGATGCCGGAAACTGTAAATGGAACAGGCTGATTGACTGTTTTTGAAGATTGAATCGATATTACATCACCAACACGAATGCCATAGCCTTGAGCAAGAGCAGCCGGAATGACAATTTCATCAGCCGTGCTCGCCATGGTTCCCTCTTGCAGTTCCATTACCAGAGCGGTTTCCTGTTCAGGAATAGCTAACAAACGGAGTGATTCAGAATAAAAGAAAATATCGGTCATTGTCACGATCTCAATATGGTTAAGCCCTGGCAAAGTGGTGATTTGATCTTCCAAATCTTGATCGAACCAACCTTGTACTTCAAAGTCATACGGCCATTCGGAACGCATCGCATCCATTACTTGAACCGACATTTCGCTCAAAGCCGTGCCCAAAAGTACATAACTACTCAACGAACCCAAGACAGCCAAGGCCATAATGACCAGCTGAACTCGGCTTCGTAGCATATTCCATTGAAATAACCGTAGCATTAAACTCATCATAATAGTTCGCCGTCGCGCATATGAAGAATTCGATCTGCTAAAGACGAGAATTCCTGATTATGAGTAACCATGAGGCAAGCTGAGTTATTCTCTGAAACCAATTCTCGGATCAGTGCCATGATTTCTTGGCTGGTGTGCGAATCTAAATTACCAGTGGGCTCGTCAGCAAAAACGATACGAGGTTTCGCCACCAAAGCTCGTGCTACGGCAACCCGTTGTTGCTCCCCGCCCGACAATTGTCCGGGTTTGTGGTGAATCCGCTCGCCTAATCCAACGCGAGTCAAGATTTCTGTCGCTTGTTTGACCGGTTGTTTACTGCCCAGCAATCGCAAAGGGATTTGTACGTTTTCTAACGCGCTCAAGGTAGGGAGAAGATTGAAAGACTGAAAGACAAATCCAAAACATTGACTACGAAATTTAGATAGTTTCCAGTCATTAAGGGTATAAATCGACACCCCGTCTACCCAAACTTCCCCTTGGTCAGGCTTTTCCAAACCAGAAAGGGTATAGAGTAGGGTCGTCTTGCCGGAACCGGATGGCCCTAAAAGCATCACGAGTTCACCAGCATCCACCGTAATGTTGATCTGGTGTAAAGCACGCACCGGCGTTTCTCCCATGAGAAAAGTACGGCTGATGCCCTTCCCCATCACTGCATTTGCTTGCTCCATTGAAACCCTCTCCTCTATATTGAGTTTTGCTTACACAAACGCATAAATTTTCAAGGGGAGGGGACTGTCCCCAACTATTAACAGCGATTGCCCATTCGACCTCAAGCACTAAAGCGAAAAGTTTCCTGAAGGGCGACTTTTGACCGAAGGTCAACTTGAGCCCGGAAGGATTTTTGAGCGGCAAATTGCGCGGCATCGAAGGGGAGAGAACCGTCCCCAACTATTTGTTTGCTTTTGCGGCTCGGGTAATTGATAATGTTAAAATCAAGGCACCGATTACCCGAATCCCTGTTGAGAGATAGAACACCGGTGCGACCTGATTCCCAAAAGCTTTGTAGATTTGCACCCCCACCATTGGGAAGATAAACGTAACAGTTTGCACAGCAATATTGAAAAAAGCTAAATAACTCGGGCGCATGTTGGGATCGGGGGCTACCACCAGCAGAGTGTTGAACTGTGATAAGTTATATGCCGACTGCGCAATACCGGTTAAAAAGCTAAATAAGAACATAATCCATAGGGTTTCTGGAGTCACAACAGCTTGGATCCAGGGACGAAATATAAAGATGAAGAGGGAAATCAAATACACACTCTTACTGCCAATCCGGTCGATGGTTCTACCCCAAAAAGGGTAGCTCAAAGTTGTTGCAAGCGAGCTTAAGATTGAAGCTAACGCTATTTGAGTATTCGTCAAATGTAAATCCCGCACATAGTTGATGGTCCACATGGAGGAACTGATCCCAAAGCCCATGTTAAACACAAAGGCGGCCAGAACGAAGCTCATAAATTGCTTGTCTTTAAAGATAAATCGAAACCCTTCCCAGACACCAGAGGAACGAACACTACTGGAGGGTGCTTCGCTTGCTTTGACCTCATCCATACGAGCCAAAAAGATTGTCGACATCACATAAGAGAAAAACGAAAGCCCAAAAAGCAAAGTATAGTTATACGGGTACGGAATATGATCTAAAAGCGGCCCGGCTACCATCATACTGCCTAAGGAAAACCAACCTGCTAAAAAGTTCCGGTCTCCAAAAACACGTCCACGATTTCCCGTGGGTATAATTTCCCCCATCATTTGCGTCCACATAATATTGGCGACATTGGCAGGGAAATTCATTAATGTGACGAGCGATATGAAGAGCCATGCCTTGTGAATGGGAGATATGGGTAAAAACGGAATAATGGCATAAACAGCATACCAAATACGGTGAAGCATAACCCAAACCAAAATCGGCTTTTTCTTCTTTTCGGTTCGCTCCGTCATCATGGCAGAAGGAACTTGTGCTAATAACGCCATGAGAGCAGGACCCGATGACATCACTGCTAACATTTGCTCGGTAGCGCCTAACTTCAACGCATAAACCGACATAAAAGAACCGGTCAAGCCCATGACGATTGCAACAAAGGCTGCATCGAGATTGCTAAACCAAACATTCTTTCGAAGCGTTTCATCGGGTAAATATCCGGTCAACCAGTTACGAAAGCCGGATTTGAGTTGTGACATTATGCTCACCTTTTTCCTTCAAGTTGGAATATCTCATAGAAAATTCGCCATCCTCCATGCTTTACCTTCTCAGTGAGGACTGCTTTATTTTACATTGCTGTTACAAAAAGCTCCCCGTGATGAACCCGAAGCGTTCATACGAGGAGCTTTGTAATTCAATTCTTATCGATTTTAGATAAGACCCTGAGCGATCATAGCTTCGGCTACTTTCTTGAACCCGGCAATGTTAGCACCAGCAACAAGATCGTATCCTAATCCGGCTTCTAAAGATGCTTCTGCAGAAGCATCATGGATATTCTTCATGATACCATACAATTTAGCATCGACTTCTTCACCGGTCCAGCTGTAACGCATGGAGTTTTGAGACATTTCCATGGCTGAGGTAGCGACGCCGCCGGCATTAACAGCCTTAGACGGAGCAACGACAACACCATTGTGTTGCAAATATTCCAAAGCATCATTGGTTGTGGGCATATTGGAAACTTCGACGTAGTATTTCACGCCGTTCGCAACGATTTGTTTGGCTTCTTCCATACGGACTTCGTTCTGAGTGGCGCAAGGCATAACAACATCAACTTTGACGCCCCAGGGTTTTTGTTTGGCATGGAATTCGCAACCGAATTTGTCGGCATAATCTTGAACTTTATCACGGCCAGAGGCACGCATGGTCAAGAGGTATTCGATCTTTTCGGGAGTGTTGACGCCATCTTTATCATAGATATAACCGTCGGGACCGGATAAAGTCACAACTTTACCACCCAATTCAGTGATCTTTAAAGCAGCGCCCCAAGCAACGTTACCGAAACCGGATAAAGAAATGGTCTTGCCTTCGATGGTTTCGCCAAAGTGAGCCAGCATTTCTCTCAGGTAATAAGTAGCGCCAAAACCGGTAGCTTCCGGACGGAATAAGGAACCACCATAACTCAAACCTTTACCGGTGAGAACGCCATTGTTCCAAGTACCGGTGATGCGTTTGTATTGGCCATAGAGATAACCGATTTCACGACCACCAACGCCGATATCCCCGGCGGGAACGTCGATGTCCGGACCAATGTGACGATACAGTTCGGTCATGAAAGCTTGGCAGAAACGCATAACTTCTGCATCGGATTTGCCGCGAGGATCAAAGTCGGAACCACCCTTACCACCACCAATGGGTAAGCCGGTTAAGCTATTTTTGAATGTTTGTTCAAATGCCAGGAATTTCATGATGCTGACATTGACGGATGGATGGAAGCGTAAGCCACCTTTGTATGGTCCAATCGCTCCGTTAAATTGAATACGGAAAGCACGATTGACATGGACTTTGCCGGCATCGTCTACCCAGGTGACTCGGAAAGCAATTTGTCTTTCCGGTTCTACCATTCTTTCCAATAAGCCCATGGCTTCGTATTCGGGATGTTGGTCAATAACGACTTCCAAACTTTTGAATACTTCTTCCACGGTCTGATGGAATTCCGGTTCTCCGGGATTACGGGTTTTCACTTGCTCGAGCACTCTTTGCATATAAGCATTCATAGGAAAAACCTCCTCATCATTTTACAGCACCCTTCATAGCGCTAATTCGCTATAAAAGACTACTGCTATTATCTATAAGTATAGCGAATGTCGTACAAAAGTCAAGGAAATAAATATGAAGTTTTTCATTGTATGTATTGAATGGTCTAGATAATCTGCCACTTTGCTTTTCCTGTTTTTTCATAGAGAATAGGACACGTAAAAAAGGGATGTATCATCACAAATATCCATTGAAACCTAATTAATATCTTGCTTCCTCGGTTTTTCTCAAAAAAGGACTTTCTCCCTACTGTGAGGAATTAGGAAAGCATTCCCATTACAAGGAAAAAAGGAGGACGTAGTATGAAAATTTTAGTAATCGGCGGTACTCGCTTTATTGGCCGACATGTTGTTCGCGAACTTTTAGATGCCGGTCATATCGTTACTTTGTTTCATCGCGGGAACAACCCACAAAATACTCAAGGTTTGGAAGTGGAATCCCTTTACGGCGACCGTATGGTTCCGGGTGCTTTGAGCGCAGTTCTTGCCAATCGCTATTTCGATGCAGTCATTGACATGGTCGCTTATGATGCACCGGAAACTCTTTTAGCCTTGCAACAAGTGGAACCCCATGTTGATCGCTACCTGATGATCAGCACCGCTTCCGTGTATGCACAGCCTCATTGCAGTCCCATGCACGAAACCGATGCCGTCATCCATGATGATGATCCAAAACTTGCCTATGGTCGTAAAAAAATCTTAGCCGAAGAAGCCGCACTCCGCTTTTCAGAGCAAACCGATTTGCCCGTTACTGTATTAAGACTGCCGGCGGTTTACGGCGAATATGATCATCAAGCTCGTGAATGGTATTTTATCAAACGATTATTGGATCAGCGCACCCATATTGTTTTACCGGAAGGTGGATGTGGTGTGTATCATCGTGAATATGCAGGCAACGTAGGGGCTCAGCTCAATTTATTATTGACTACCACCAAAAGTCATAATCAAATCTATAATTCTGGGCATCGACACACGCCTACGTATCGTCGTTTAGTTGAAACAGCTGCAGAAATCACCGGAAAACATGTAGTCTTATACAGCTTGCCCCAACCCCTTTTCCCCAACATCCCCAATTGTGCGAATCCGGGCATCTTTACCCAAGCGGTAGGAAAACTGGAAGCGTTAGGATATGTAGAAAAGTATGATATTGCTCACGGTTTAAAGCGAACCATGGATTGGTTTGCAGAAAATCCGATTCGCGAATTTTTACCGGTGCAGCGAAATCAGATCCAGCATTTTGATTATGAATGGGAAGACCGGATGATTGCCGCAGGTACAGCTGTAATGTTGAAGTAGTTCTTGGAGAGGGGAAGATCATGAAAAGAGCGATTCAAGCAATAGTGTTACTGCTCATGCTAAGCATGTTGAGCGGTTGCTCGATTTATGTACGACCCATCGTCCCGGAAGAACACGGTAGCATCCTCGATGTCATAAAACCCGAGCTGGCTCCGGAAGGCGAGCAACCCGAAGTTAAGCAGGGTCCGGAAACTCCTGTTTCGGAGCCCGAATCCGAACCCACTCCCGAGCCCAAACCGGAGCCGCCCCCGGAGTCTGAACCGGAAGAGTCAAAAGAGCCCGCACCAGCGGACTCTCTACTCAAAGTCAGTATTACTCCGGAAAACCCAGCCAGAGACGGATATGTCAAGCTCAACGTCGAAGGGCCGGCAAATACCCCTTATACCGCCATCTTTCATTTCAGAACTCGCGATTCAGCGATCCAGGGCTACTGTGGAGTGCCCTTCCAGGTTTTATTGGGAGGAGCTACGATTGGTTTTGAAGTAAAGGTCGATGTGACGGCTCTTATTGAAGGACAGGTCCAAAAAGCCTCAGCCAGCTTTACGCCTCAATAAGGGGAATCTCTTCGGCGCTGATAAAGCTTTCTCCCTCAAATTGCAATCGGTAAATGCAGGGGGCTTTGGGACGCATGCCTAAATACCCTTCATAGCCAAACGGAATAAAGGAATCTAGTATCGTTGATAAAGCACAACCATGACTTCCCACGGCGATGATCTGATTCGGATGCATTCTCAGAATACTCCTTATGGCTTTGAGATTCCGCTGTTGAACGGTTCGCAAGGACTCACTCTCGGGTGCTGCAAAATCAAAGTCCGCCCATTGTTGTGCCATATATTGATCAAAATCACCTTGAAAGATTTCTTCTTGTAATTCTCGTTCTCGCAAGTCATAGATGGGCACAATTTTTAAGCCCAGCTGATCTGCTAAGGGTTGCAAAGTTTGCTGAGTGCGTAAGTAGGTGCTGGCATACATTGCTTGAATCGGGATTGATTTTAGCACCTTTGCCACCTTTTGAGCTCCCTCTAGACCTTTTTCAGTCAATGGTCTCAGCATCTGATTACGATTGGTATTATCCGATTGTGCATGGCGTATGAAATAGATGGTGGTCATCCTCATTCTCCTTCAAAGAACGGCCGCGGAAAATCCGCGGCCGTTTCATTTTTTTATTGTTCGTTATACAGGGGGAATTTTGCACAAAGTTCAGCAACCATGGTTCGGCAACGCTCTAGAACAGCTTCATCATCACGGTTAGCGATTGCCAACTCAATGACTTCAGCAATCACATCCATTGCGGCTTCATCGAATCCGCGAGTGGTCACAGCCGGGGTTCCCAAACGAATACCACTGGTAATGAACGGACTTGCAGTTTCAAAAGGTACTGTATTTTTATTACAGGTAATATGAATTGACCCCAATAATTTTTCAGCATCTTTTCCGGTAATATCTTTGTTGCGCAAGTCAACCAGCATAAGATGATTATCGGTGCCATCGGAGATTAGATTAAAGCCCCTCTTTACCAACCCGGCAGCTAGTGCTTGAGCATTGTTAATCACATTCTGTTGATATACTTTAAACTCAGGGGACATCGCTTCTTTGAAAGCAACGGCTTTGGCAGCAATGATATGCATCAAAGGTCCACCTTGGATTCCGGGGAACATGGCTTTATCGATTGCTTTGGCATATTTCTTTTTGCAAAGGATCATACCACCGCGAGGTCCACGTAAGGTTTTGTGAGTTGTGGTCGTCACAAAATCAGCATAGGGAACCGGGCTGTTGTGGAGTCCGGTAGCAACTAAACCAGCGATGTGAGCCATGTCGACCATGAGCATTGCGCCGACTTCCTGGGCAATTTCGCCAAAGCGCTTAAAATCAATTTCGCGAGAATATGCCGAAGCACCGGCAACAATCATTTTGGGTTTGCATTCTTTGGCAATGCGTAATACTTCGTCATAATTGATTTTTCCGGTTTCTTTATCAACGCCATAGGCAACGAAGTTGTAGAGGATTCCGGAAATGTTGACCGGAGAACCATGGGTCAAATGGCCACCATGGGATAAATCCATACCCAGTACCGTATCCCCGGGGCTTAATACGGCCATATAAACACCGGTATTCGCTTGAGAACCGGAGTGAGGTTGAACGTTAGCATGATCTGCACCAAATAAAGCCTTCGCACGGTCACGCGCCAAATCTTCAGCAAGATCGACAAATTCACAACCACCATAGTAACGCTTACCCGGATACCCTTCGGCATATTTGTTGGTCATGACAGACCCGGCTGCTTGCATAACGGCTTTGCTGACAAAATTCTCGGAAGCAATCAGCTCGATATGGCTTTTTTGACGTCCTAGCTCAAGATCCATCGCTTCTACGATTTCGGGGTCAAAGGCACGTAATTCTGGAAATTCATTGATTTTCATTGGGTTCTCCTCCTCATATTTCACAAGTTTCTATTGGCATTCTTCTGAGTTCAGAAGACAGCACACTAAAGAAAGAATTATTCTCGGTTGACTTCTTGTTCTTGTTCCAAACTATAGGCCGCTCGTTTCCCACCCACTAAAGGAGGACGGGTATAAGCCGCTTGCACGGTGGCTTCACCAATGGTTTTATGAGTCAATCGCAACGGAACGGCAACCGGGCGTAAATGCATACCGATGAAGGTATTACCAATATCAATGCCGGCATGGGCTTGATGTTCTACACTGCTCACGACTACCGCGTCTGGCATGGTGCGAAATGCATGGCTCGCCATGGCTCCACCCGCATGAGCAACCGGTACCACTGAAACCTGTTGCAACCGGTATTGTTCCATTGTACTCTTCTGAACCACGATGGAACGGTTAATATGTTCGCAGCCTTGGAAAGCTAACTGCAATTCCAACCGTTTTGCAGCACGTGTTAATCCTTCGTAAACCGCAGCGGCTGTATCGGCATTGGAATCGGACCCAATTCGCTTACCTCGGATTTCGCTGGTGCTACAACCTACTACAAATAGACTCCCCGGAGCAACTCGACCCTTCATCACGGCTTCGGTCACGAGATCATCGGCCTGTTGCGTCAACTCGGCCAACGTGTATTTGGCTTGTTCGGGAGCATTGGCTGGGGTTTCTAACTTATGGATGCGTCGCAGATGCCTTCCACCGCTGAATTCTGATTCAAGCCAAGTATCGACAATGGTCAAAGCCAGACTTGGTCCAATGATGCGACCTCCCATGCATAAAACATTACTGTCGTTATGCTCTCGGGTCGCTTTTGCAGTAAAGACATCATGAACTAAAGCAGCACGAATCCCAGGTTGTTTATTGGCAGCAATACTCATGCCAATACCAGTACCACAAACGAAAATCCCTAAATCTGCTTGACCGGCCGTAATCGCCTTGGCTGCCGGAATTGCATAATCTGGGTAATCCACGGATTCAGTACTATAACAACCGAAATCCTCTACAGAGAACCCCTTATTTAGTAGATGTTGTTTGACTTCTTCTTTTAATGCATACCCACCATGATCGGCAGCTAACGCAATTTTCAAAAGGGATCTCCTCCTATTCATCGTGAAGCAGCAGGGCTAACTTATTCATTAGCCCGGTAACACTGTCTTTCAAAACTTGGGCTGTATGATGATACGTTTCTAAGGATTGACCATAGGGATCCGGTATATCAATCGGCTCCACCCCAATATAACGATTCAGGACAAAGGTTTTTGCAGCATATCCCGGAAACTGACTGAGCAACTGGCTTCGATGTTGATTGGTCATGGTAAAAACCAAATCCGAATTTTGTAACCATTCTTCTTGTAACAAGCGAGCTTGGTGATCTTCTAAGGATAATCCCATTTCTGCCACCGTCTGTTTGGCATAAGCACTCGCTTTGTCTCCCTCTGTTGCCGACAATCCGGCAGAAGAGTAGTGGATGACCGGTAAATGTCCGGTTTTAAGATGTAAATCTTTGGCAATCACTTGTGCCATAGGGCTTCTACAAGTATTTCCTGTACAAACAAATAAAACCTTGATCGGTTTTGGTTCATGTTTAGGTTTTTTATGAGTCAAGTCTGTCAAGACGTATCCACTCCTTTGCCGCTTTCACCATTCTGTTCATCACAGCACGTCCTAAATCCTTCTCACTCACACCTTGTAACAGAATTCGATGAACTCCGTCATCATCGCAAGCGCGGAAACTTTGAAATAGCTGTTGCGCGGTTTGGTGTAACATGATGTTTACATCGGGATGGTAAAAATTAAAAATCACATCAGCCACCAACCCACACGGATATTGCGTAATGATTACCCCGATTTTCTCTCCCTTTGCTTTCGCAGCTAGAGCATCTTCTACCATTTTATGGCAAACCGCTTCTTCCGAACCGGAATAAAGCGTAATCGGTGCTTTCGGTGCATAATGAGCATACTTCATACCGGGAGCCATTGGAACTTCCACTTGAGGCAAAACCGCTCCGGTAGTTTCCGTTAGATACGGGAGAAACGGAAGCAACATCTCAAACGTCACCGCTCCGGGACGCAAAATCACTGCTGACTCCCGACTCAAATCCAGCACGGTCGATTCAACACCTTCCCGACAAGGTCCCCCATTGAGGATTATGGGAATTCTTCCTTCAAGATCTCGTAGCACATGCTCGGCTGTGGTTGGGCTGGGACGGCCCGAAAGATTAGCACTGGGAGCCGCGATTGGCAAGCCAGAAGCTTCCAACAGAGCCAATGCAACCGGATGATCCGGCATACGAACCGCAACCGTATTTAGCCCCCCAGTAATCTCTAAAGGGATTTGGTCAGCTTTCGGTAAAACCAGGGTTAACGGTCCGGGCCAAAATCTACGCATCAATTCAATGGCAATCTCAGGCACAAAACGCGCAACCTTAGATACCATTTCAATGGAAGATACGTGAACAATGAGAGGGTTATCTGAAGGTCGCCCTTTGGCTTGATAAATTGACTGAATTGCTGTGGCATCGAGGGCTGAACCCCCAAGTCCATAAACCGTTTCTGTAGGAAAAGCGACCAACTGCCCTTGCAGTAACAGCAGAGCAGCATCTTGAATTTCCTTCTCACATGGGCCTTGAGTGCAGTCTATCATTTTGGTTTTCATGATTCTCATTCACTTCCCTTTGGCTCGAAACCGCTGTTACCAACATTTTCGGCCCATACACCAAACCTGTTTTAACTCTAAGCGATCATCAAGCACCACAAAATCGGCATCTCGGCCTGGGGTGATGCTTCCTTTATAATGGTCAATGCCCATTGCTTGTGCCGGTGTTAATGACGCCATTTTCACGGCTGCTTGCAAGGCCACACCACCTAATTTAACGGCATTCCGCACCGCTTGATCCATGGTCAATTGACTGCCTGCCAAAGTACCATCTTCCAAATAGAATGCTTGTTCTTTCGCAGTTACACGTTGATCTCCCATGTAGAAGAATTCTTCTGTACTTCCTGTTCCCTTTAAAGCGTCGGTGATGAGGATAACCCCTTCTGCCCCTTTTGCCTTCATTGCTAATTTCATCATCGCCGGGTGTACATGGACTCCGTCACAGATTAGTTGAGTTCGCAATTCTTTACTGACCAATGCTGCTGCCGATAACCCAGGGGCTCTACGATCTAAACCGGTCATAGCATTATATAAGTGACTCACTTGGCTCATTCCCCATTGAATGGATTGAATCCCTAAATCATATTCTGCCGCTGAATGCCCTGCCGAGAAGCGGATTCCTTTGGTAATTCCCAAGCGAACCATTTCTTCGCTCCCTTGAATCTCAGGTGCTAATGTCATAAGTTTTACCGCTGGCGAATTGAAAAACGCCTCATATTCTTCAGGATGAGGAACTCTAATAAAATCAGCAGTTTGTGCTCCGCGACGGCTTTCAGAAAGATAAGGGCCTTCAAGATGAACCCCTAAAACTCTCTTTTTCATATCCGGCTCATCCATCGCTCGTTCCACCGCTTCGATCGCCTTGTTTAAAACTCCACGATTATGGGTCACCGTCGTCGGATAAATTGCCGTTGTCCCATGCTGCAAATGAAAATTTGCCAGTTGACGCACTGCTTCAACCGTGCCATCCATGACATCGGCTCCGCCGCCGCCGTGGACATGCACGTCAATGAAGCCAGGCAGTAACCAACTGTCGGCCAAATGTACTTTATCATATTCCGCCGGAATTTCATTCTCGGATACGAATCCTGAAATTCTACCCTCTTTCACTAACAAAGCAGAACCGGAAATCACCTGATCCGGGGTCATTATTCTGCCGCGATAAAAAGCAACAGTGCCCATTGTTATTCCCACTTTCTTTTAAGCCTATTCATCTGTACTTCGTTTTTCCTGCGTCATAATCCTGCTTTCAGGAGGAGACCAGATCAATACACGGGTAATTCCAAGTAAATCCTTCACACTCTTCAATATTACCCAATTCAATTGCTGTGCAATCTGCATAACCGCTTCGGATTGGTCATCTCCAACTTCAACAGCCAAGAACCCGTTTTTGTTGAGACGTGTTCGCCCTTCTTCTAAAAGCCGGCGATAAAAAACGAGTCCATCTCTTCCTCCATCGAGCGCGGAGTGAGGCTCCTTTTGTACGTCTTTCGCCAACTCAGGAATATCGTATGTGGGAATATAGGGCGGATTACTGACGATTGCATCGTAGTGCTCCAAGGGTAAAGGTGCTAAAAGATCTCCTCGGTACAGTGAAATCCTTGGCTCCAGTTGATGCAAGATTGCATTTTCTTGGGTTTGCTGCAAGGGCTCCTCTGCTATATCACTGCCATGAATCTTCAGATGAGGAAGCAGACTGGCTAAGGTAATACAAACCGCGCCGGATCCAACACCTACTTCTGCTATGATCAGGTCCTCCCCGTCAGAATCAAGAGGATACAACAGGGTATGTACCGCTTCAACCAGGGTTTCTGTCTCCGGTCGGGGGATTAACACGCCCGGACGCACTAAAAAACGCAAGCCGTAGAACTCTTGTTCACCCAACAGATATTGTAAGGGCTGATTCTGCGCACGTTGCATCAGCAAAGACTCATAGTATGCTAAGGATTCGTCGCTTATTTCCCAAATATCATCCAAATGCGTAAAAAAAGAGGCCCTGGAGAGCCCCAGCGCCTTTCGCAGCAATAATTCGGCATCGCGTAAAGCGGTTTGCTCAAAGCTACGCTCTTTTAAATAATCAGCACCCTGTTGACGTAGTTGACGCAGTGTGCTGCTTGAGTTTGAACTCATTGTCCTTCTCCATTGAGTTTTGCTGCTCGATCGGCAACAATAAGTGCATCGATCATGGCTTCAATATCTCCGTTGAGAAATGCTTCTAATTGATACACCGTCATATTAATGCGGTGATCTGTGATGCGTCCTTGTGGAAAGTTATAAGTGCGAATTCGCTCCGAGCGATCTCCGGTCCCTACTTGGCTCTTTCGGTCAGCTCCCACCAAGGCCGCTTGCTTTCGTTGTTCCATTTCCAACAACCGAGCTCGTAGCACGCGCATGGCTTTGTCTTTGTTTTTTAGTTGTGACCGTTCATCTTGACAAATCACAACCAAGCCGGTTGGCAAATGAGTTAGGCGAACAGCAGTTTCAACTTTATTGACATTCTGACCACCAGCTCCACCGGAACAGAAGATATCGGTTTTAATATCATTGGGGTTGACATCGATCTCTACTTCTTCTGCTTCCGGCAACACAGCTACCGTGGCAGTAGAGGTGTGAATACGTCCAGAGGCCTCGGTTTCGGGAACTCGCTGAACTCTGTGAACTCCACTTTCAAATTTCAAACGGCTATAGGCTCCTTGACCTTGAATTGCGAAAATAACTTCTTTCAAGCCACCCAGATCTGTTTCGTTGAGATCCATCAGCTCAATCTTCCATCCTTTACGCTCGGCATAAAGGGTATACATTCGATACAAATCACTGGCAAAAAGGGCCGCTTCGCCACCGCCGGCTCCACCGCGAATTTCAACGATGACGTTTTTATCGTCGTTAGGATCCTTGGGCAATAAGAGAATTTTCAACTCTTCGGAAAGCTCTTCTTTGCGGGCACGCAAAGTGGCCACTTCTTCTTTGAGTAATTCGGCAAACTCATCGTCATTGGCATCGTCAGAATTCAGCGTTTCTAAACTGTCCTCAATCTCCTGACTCACCTTCTGGTATTCTTCATAAGCGGCAACCGTATCACGTAACGAAGATAACTCTTTGGCATAGGCCTGATATTCCTTTTGATGATTGAAAATATCGGGATCAGCCATTAGCTGAGTCAGTTCGTGATAACGATCGGCTAAAGACTGCAATTTATCATACATGCTTTTGGACCTCCTCCTGTGGCAAGACCGCCTCTAACGCTCTAATCGCCACCTCTAATTGTAAATCATCGGGTTCTCGGGTCGTCAATTTCTGCATCCAAAGACCGGGACGAATCAAAAAATCCATGACAGGATTATCTCCGGCTATTTTTCCCATGTAACGTAAGATTTCGTAGGAAAAGCCCGCCACCAATGGCATTAACAGCAACCGGTAAGTCACGCGCAGCCAAAGGTTCGGCCACCCGAAAAGGGAAAAGAACAACGAAGACACCACCATTACGATAAACAAGAAACTCGTCCCACAACGAGGGTGCAACGTGCTGAATTGACGTGCATTTTCCACTGTTAGGGGAAGCTTTGCTTCATAGCAATAAATGGTTTTATGTTCTGCACCGTGATACTCAAAAACTCGGCGGATGTCTTTCATACGTGAAACCGCGGTTAAATACGTTAAGAAAAAGAGAATCCGGACCGACCCTTCCAGCAAATTCCGAAGAAATGGATGGGTAATCTGTTGTAGCGGTAAAAAGCGTAAAATCACCGTGGGCAGAATCATAAACAAACCCACACCTAATACCAATGATAGGGCCACCGCCAAAAGCATTTGCCACTCACTCAAAGACTCTTCGTCATCGTCAGCACCATAGAGCTCAGCAGAATAGCTGAGAATCTTTATGCCCCCAATCATGGAATCAAGAAAGGCAACTACGCCTCGTAAAACGGGTAAGCCTAAAAGTGGATACTTTTTAGTCAATGGAATACTGTGACGCAACTCGGTCACCAGTTCTCCATTGCTCCGCCGGCAAACGACTGCTGATTTACCGTCGGGACCTTTCATCATGACGCCTTCAATGACCGCTTGACCACCGTACGCCGTGTATTGTTTTTTTTGTTTTTCTGTCATCGTCAGGCTCCTATCTCTCTATGTTCCGCTTGTTTCGGTACATAGCGAAACAAGCAGTATTGGAGAAACCCAACCACTGCTTGTTTTCATAGCTACGCTTTGGTTTCGTCTTTGATGCCCCAACGCTTCATGAAACGGTCAACACGACCGCCGGTATCTACCAGCTTTTGTTTTCCGGTAAAGAAAGGATGGCATTTGGAACAAAGTTCCACGTGAACTTCCTTCTTAGTGGAAAAGGCCTTGAACCGTTCACCGCAGGCGCAAATAACATCTGCTTCGAATAATTTAGGATGGATTTTGTCTTTCACTTGTACTTCACCTCGAATTCTGTACGTTGTTAGAATGGAACAATTATAACATACTCTTCTTAGTGAATCAAGTAGAATCTATAGTGCATTAGGTCAGTTTTGGAGAAAATTCTTACTACGCGAGAAAGAACCCACCAAAACATCGGTTTCCTTTTGTAAAATCTCAATCAATTTCAACATTCCCAGTGCTTTTCCGTCGCGAGCGTTTGATACTGCCATGGTTTCCCAATAGAGAATCGGATCAATATTCAGGTTTCGAAGCTGAACCATCCGAACTCCGTACTCCTTAATTATCTTTATTAGTGATTCCACTTCGCGCTCTCGATCGGTGATTCCCGGGAACGCTAACAAATTGAACGAAAGCTGGACTGCATTCTCTTGGCATGCTCGCATCGACTCTAAGACATGGGAAAACTGATACGCAACCGGGCGATAATAGGCATGATACAACTCCGGTCTTGTAGAATTCAAGGAAACCCGAATCGCATCGAGACCGTTTTGTGCCAGGCTACGGATTGCCTCGGTATTGCCGGGGTTCGAATTCATGTTAATGGTTCCCTTCAGGGTTCGCTCCCGTATTTTTTGTATCGCCGGCACAAGCGTTCTCCATTGTAGGGACGGTTCTCCTTCGCATCCTTGGCCAAAAGAGATCATCGCGTCTTCTGCATGTTGCAGGTGCGCACTGCCAATGCTCACGATCTCATCCACCGTAGGAACAAAGGCCAACCGGGTTTGAGGGGATGGACAGCACTCCGACTCTTGCAGGGAGATGCACCCCAAACAGCGAGCATTACAAATTGGGGAAACCGGAATCCCAGCTTCCCAACGTCGGTAAAACATGTTCTGAGCCGTAAAGCACTTATACTCCAAGGCGCAATGTGCCAATTGTTCAATAATTCTGTTATGAGGGAATTCCGCCATCCGTTGCACGATCAAGCTTTCTAAATCGGCTGTATTGAAATGCTTAGGGTCCCAGCGATCCCGTAAATCATCGGTAGGATGTGCTGCTACCCAAACTTCGTCCTCATGCCAAGCTACGGCTGCATATCCATAAAGGGGAAGTTCAGGTGCTTTTTCTTGTGTTTCAAACGCCGGTATCGCTAGTCTTGTATATCCCTGAGGAAGGGTGGCGGCAACCGCAGTCGCCCCTTCAACTTCAATGATTTCACCCTGGGGATCCAACCCCAAAGGACTACGTCCGGGCAACGAGATCAATCCTGCACCGGAAGGGAGTGGCATCCAATCAGCTTTGTCGGGTAATATAAGTTCATCCCCCTGTTGAAATAAGGCGCGCAATTGGGGGTCATCGCTCATCGTGCCGGCAGCATCGGCGATTAGCAACCGGTACGGCAGTGAATCAGGAACTTTTTTGCGACGCAAATTTTGGAATCTCATCTTAAAAATCCCAGTGTTTCTGTGCCATGTGATGGGTGGCCTCAATCCACCGCACCGTTCCGGTCTTCCCTCGCATCACCACAGAATGAGTTTGAGCGACACCGTTGCCGTAATAACGAACGCCTCTCAGAAAATCGCCATCGGAAATTCCGGTGGAAGCAAAGAAGATATCCTCTCCTTTGACCAAATCATTTAAGTAGAGAACCTTTCCTAGTTCGCAACCCATTTCCACGACCCGTGCTGCTTCTTGATCATTCATCGGTACCAAGCGTCCCTGTAACTCGCCACCCATACATTTTAAGGCAGCTGCAGCGATCACCCCTTCTGGGGCACCTCCGGTTCCAATCATAATATCAATACCGCTCTCCGGGGTTGCAGTGGCCACAGCTGCGGACACATCGCCATCGGTAATCAAGCGGATCCGAGCACCGGCTTCCCTGGCTTGACGGATGATTTGGCTATGCCGCTCACGATCCAAACAAATCATGGTTACTTCTTGAACAGACTTCCCCTTGGCCTTGGCAACCGCTTCAAGATTCTTGCGAACCGGCCAGGTGATGTCAATGTGCCCAGCGGCTTCCGGACCAACCGCAATTTTCTCCATGTACATATCCGGGGCATGCAATAAGCATCCGGCAGGAGCTGCTGCTAAAACAGCAATCGCACCGGGTAAGCCTTTGGCAACCAAGTTCGTTCCCTCCAAAGGATCAACAGCAATATCTACCTGGGGGCCATTGCCATTGCCCACTTTTTCGCCAATGTAGAGCATGGGGGCTTCATCGAGTTCCCCTTCGCCAATCACGACAGTGCCTTCAATATTGAGGCTGTCAAACAAGCGACGCATGGCTTCCACGGCTAAACCGTCAGCCCCATTTTTATCCCCTCGACCCAAGAGTCTTCCGCAGGCAATTGCTGCCGCTTCTGTGACCCGCACAAATTCTAAAGCAAGTTCTCTGTTCATACTATGATCTCCTTATCTCTTTTCATCTTGTATTTGTTGCCAATCTTGTAAAAACTTTTCTAATCCACTTGTTGTTAGTGGATGCTGCATCATCTGCTGCATGGTTTTCCAGGGAATCGTGGCGATATGAGCCCCAGCTTTGGCAGATTCCACAACATGAAACGGATTGCGAATGCTGGCGGCAATAATCTGCGTCTCTAATCCATGCAACGCAAAAATTTCGGCTAAATCACGAACTACGGCTAAGCCATCTACCCCAATATCTTCTAATCTTCCAACAAAGGGGCTTACATAGGCTGCTCCGGCGCGTGCTGCCAGAAGACCTTGAGATGTTGTGAATACCAAGGTAACATTGACGTGAATATGGTGTTCTGCCAAAATCCGAGTGGCTCTCAGCCCATCTTCCGTCATGGGGATCTTGACAACCACATTGGGATGGAGCGCAGCCAACTCCTTCGCTTCCTTCACCATTTCTTGCCACGTCAACCCAATTACTTCTGCACTGACAGGGCCTGAACAGATCTCGCAAATTTGCCGAATCGCTTGGTGGAAGTCCTTATGTCCTGCTTTTGCAACCAGGCTGGGGTTTGTTGTAACACCGACGGCAATACCGCAATCGACTGCCTGTTGAATTTCCTTGAAATCCGCGGTATCAATGAAGAGTTTCAACGAAGTTCCTCCTCTCTCTGGCCTTTATATCCGTATTCTTTCCCTACCCTTTCGCTTTTTCATTCGTGCTTTCCTTCTCATTTTATAGGATTTACTCCAAAAGAAAGGGCTCTCGTTAAAACGAGAACCCTTGCAATATTACCTTATTCCGTTAAGGAGACCGGAATCACCAAGCTACCTGCTTTGTGACTTGTAATTTTAACAGTCACCGTCTCTCCCGCTTGCGCATGAATCAGCCACTGTACTTGTTTGCTGAAAACAGGATCCTTGCCACCGCGGAAGTTACCACTTTCAAACTTTCCACTGCGTCCGGCACGGCCGGCTAAGTGCCCGACTTTGCGTTTGGCAGGTACTCCATCGACAACGGTCGCTTGTATCTCGGCTGTGATTTCTTTGATCGTCTTCATATTCAACGCCTCTTGGGTGAGATGCGTGGGTAAATATCCTGCATTGCTCAGTTTCACGCTGACCCTCCAGGTCTGCTGATCGACCTTCTCCGCCTTGACTTCGTCTGCCACTACTCTTGGCAAGGTTTTTGCATGTCGAAGCATAAACCGAGTTGTCTTTTCACATTCCTGTTGTAAAAAAGCAGGTGGGCAGTTCTGCACAACAGTCTTGGTTAAAAAGCCCCCAATCTCGACTTCACCCAGCTGGGGATGTTGGAACAGTGTCCAATTTACAAAACCTTTGCCCTCTAATGCGCTGTCATTCCATGCCATGATTTTAGCATTATCTTCTTCCAGGACTTTATCGGTCTTATCTTTGCGTGGCCAAATATCCTTAATGCCCGAGCGATTTGCCAGATCCCATAGCTCAATGGTGTACGCCGGAATGCCTAAATGACCATAGAGCCAATCATCAAAGGCACCGCTGGAAAAGCTATTGGGATCCGAGAAAAACTCATCGTAGATGTTGATGCAAGGATACCCGGTCTCTTCGGTTGCCATTTCGCCAATTGCTTTGAAAATTGCAACATCTAACTTGGGGGCTTGCTTTTCAGGTTTGATTCCCGGTGGACGCAAAATCACACCGCCGGTTGTATGTAAGGTCGAAGCGCTACCAATATTGGGATGCGCCAATACGAAATCTGCCACGGCACGGGTTTCCGGTTCTGAAAGAGGATACACCCCGGCACCGGCTTGCTTGGATTCAACACCCCATTGGCAGGGATAATTTCGGTTTAAATCGAGACCCCATTTGGCAGGTGCCGGCTCCGGCTCTCCGCCCTGCCACTCATGAAGGATTCCTTCCTGGAAGACCCGGTAGAAGGTGCCTTCTTCTTCATCGGGTCGGCGTTTGATCATCAGCCTGGCATCTTGAGGGCTGACTTTCCATTCCCCATGGGCATTTTTGACACGCATCAAGAGGATATGGCCATCGCCATTGAGATCTTGAGGGATCAACCCCGGTTGCAGCTCCGGCTCCGGATACATACGAGGAGCAGAACGCAGCATGTCGGGCGTCGTCAAATACACCTCAGAACCATCGGGTGAGACTCGCGGTAAAATATAGAAGGTATAGCGTTTCAGTAAACTTGCCACTTCCGGATTTTCCGATTCACTGAGCAGATGGTCGATTGTGTGTAGCGCGACCATGGAACCGGTCACTTCTCCGGCATGGTGATTACCATCGATATAATACGCCGGTTTACTTTCAGCAGGTCCGGTGGATTCATCGGTAATTTGCATCAACCATTGGTGTCTTCCTTCAGGGCTGACCCCAATCGAGATCAGTTTTGAGAGCTTGGGGTGTTTTTCTGCCAAACCCTTTAAGGCTTGGGTCAGTTCTTCATACGTATAATAATGATCATAAGTGCAAGTAAGCATAGAGAACCTCCTTATCAAATTTAATATTTATACTTCTACACGAATATTTATTCTTCCTGCTCGCGAAAAAGTTTATTTTTGCAAACGCCATTCATGGCGAAGAACTCCGGCAGTCGGACAAGAAATTTGAACCTGACAGGAATCTCCCTCTTGGCCTTGAATAAGCCAAATCACTTTCTTGCTACAATCGGCATCGACTCTTCCCCGGTAACCACCATCCATAAATCGACCGGAGCGCCCGGCTCTTCCGGCAAGATGACCCAGCTTTCTTATGGCCGGCAGATGATCTGCCACTTCGGCTCCTTTCAATTCAGCAATGACTTCCTTTGCTGTTTTCAATTGAAGCGCTTCTTGGGTCAGATGTGTTGGCAGATACCCGATATTCCCAACTTTAATCTCCACACGCCAAGTGTTTGCATCGATTGCGCTACATGAAAACGATTCCAACCATAGTTTCGGTAAGGTTTTGGCATTGCGGATTAAAAAATTGCAAACCTTGGAACATTCTGCCGCCAGAAATTCCGGAGGACAATTCTGTAAAAAAGTTTTGGTCAAAAAGCCACCAATTTCTACTTCTCCTAATTGCGGATGCTGAAATGCTTTCCAATTCACAAAAGCTTTCCCCTGTAACATCCGGTCATTCCATTGCATGATTTTTAAATTGTCTTGTAATAATTCGATTTCGCTTTTTTCTTTGCGAGGATAAATATCGGTAATTCCCGAGCGGTTCGCCAAATCCCAAAGTTCAATCGTATGAGCTGGAATCCCACGATTACAATAAAGCCAATCATCAAAAGCTCCGCTCAAAACCAATGCCGGATCCGCAAAAAACTCGTTGAAGACATTGATGCTGAAATATCCGGTTTCTTCTGCTGCCATGCTACCGATGGCTTTAAAAATCTCAATATCGAGCTTGGGAGCCTGTTTTTCGGGTTTTATTCCAGGCAAGCGTAACAACGCTCCCCCGGTTGTATGCAAGGTTGAAACATAGCCAATATTCGGATGCGATATAATAAACTCTGCAACGGCTTTGGTTTCCGGTTCGGAAAGCGGATAAACCCCAGCACCGGCTTGTTTGGCTTCCACGTCCCAACTGCAAGGGAAATTACGATTTAGATCCATCCCCCAAAGCGAAGGGGCCGGTTGCGGATCTCCTTGTAGAGTTTCTGGTTGTTCTAAACGGCCCTCTTGATAAACGCGATAAAACTCGCCATCCCATTCGTCCGGGCGACGTCTTTCCATAAGCCTTGAATCTAAAGCACTGACTTTCCAATCCCCGTAAGGACTTTTGACTCGCATCAGTACAATCTGTCCGTCCCCATCCATGTCTTCAGCAACCAAGCCGGGCTGTTGCTCCGGTTCCGGGTAGGCACGGGGTACAGACCTCAGACCGGCAGGGGTCGTTAAATAGACTTCTGCCCCGTCGGGAGAGACTCTGGGAATGATATAAAAAGTAACTTCCTTCAACAAACGAGCGATGGCGGCTTCTGTGCTTCTTTTGAGCAGGGCTTCGGCCGTGTACAGTGCTACCATAGAACCCGTCACTTCTCCGGCATGAAAATTACCATCGATATAATACGCCGGCTTCTCTTCCGGTACACCAGTGGAATAATCGGTAATCGTCAACAACCAAAGCAACCGTCCTTCCGGACTGATTCCCACATTACTCAAGCGCGCGAATTGAGGGTAACTCGCTGCCATCTGTTTTAAGGCATTGGTAAGTTCGTCAAAAGTATAATAATGATCATAGACGAGGGGTTGCAAACAAATCGCCTCCTTAATTTGAAGTTCTTGTTCTTTGTTCCCTACCCAGTTGCTTGCCTCCTGCAACTCCCGGCTTTTTCTCTTGTTTTTGATTGCTTTTTCACGAGCGGTTTGTTATAGTGGAGGCAGAAAAACAAGAAGAGGTGGATACTGTGAATCTTCGTCAAAAAGCAGAACAATTGACCTTGGATTTAGTCCGGCATGGCAGCGTGGTAGGGAGCCCCGGTGAAGCTAAAATTGCTCACTATATTTATGATCTCTTAGCAAAGCTGCCCTATTTCCAGCAACATCCGAATCAGCTGATGCTGCAGCCAACCGAACAAGATGATCATCTGCGTTACAACGTGATTGCATTGGTCAAAGGGGAACAAAGGGAATCCAAAGAAGCACTCCTACTACTGGGGCATATGGATACTGTTGGTGTCGATGATTATCATCAGCTCAAAACTCAAGCTTTCTCTCCGGATTCATTGAAAGAGCAATTGAAAAGCATGAGTTTCCCCGAGAGCATCGCCAAAGAAGTGCATTCAGAGAATTGGCTCTTTGGGCGTGGCATCCTCGATATGAAGAGCGGGGTTGCTGCACATCTTTTAGCCATTGAAGCTGCAGCCGAAAAGCCAAAAGACTTCACTGGAAACCTCTTCTTCTTAGCAGAGTGCGATGAAGAAGACAATTCCCGCGGGGTTCTCACCGCCTTGCCCCAAATCGAAAAACTCTGCAAGGAACACGGCCTGCATTTAGAAGGGGCTATTAACGCCGATTATACGGCACCGCGCTACCCCGGTGATGACAATCGTTATCTGTATTATGGGACCGTTGGCAAACAACTGCCTGCTTTTTATATTGTTGGTAAAGAAACCCATGTGGGCGACCCGTTCGGAGGATTGGACCCCAACTATTTGGCAGCTGCCATTCTTGAAGAGCTTAGTTACAATCCGGAGTACTGCGACATCGCCTTAGGTGAAGTCGCAACTCCACCGATAAGTTTGAAACTTCACGACTTCAAACGCTTTTATACCGTTCAAACCAATGTCAGCACCTTAGTCTACTTCAATTTGGCCGTTCATCATTGGAGCCCCGATCTCATTTTGCAAAAGATGGCACAAGCCGCCGACAAAGCTTGTCAATATGCGCTAAACCGACTGCAAGAGCGTTATGACCTCTACTGCAAACTCAGCAATCTCCCCAAACAAGCACTCCCTTGGCAAATCCGAGTTTTAACTTACAAAGAAATGATCGTCAAGGCCAAAGCTACGCACGGAATCGCTTTTGAGGAAGCACTACAAGAAAAAGCCGAAGCATTATTGAAAGAAGAGTTGGATTTACGCGAATACAACACTGCCATGGTGGAGTTTGTTTGGCAATATCAACCCGATAAACGTCCAGCGGTCGTTCTCTTTTTTGGCAGCATGTATTATCCGAGAATTCAGTTGGACCGTGAGAACGCCAAAGATGCCCGCTTGATCAAAGCTGTGGAAAACGCAGTTCAAGCCAATGAGACCCTATTGAAGCCCTATGACTTGAGTACTCGCTTCTTCTTCCCCTACATTGCTGACTCCAGCTTTTTAAGTTTAAGTGATGACGCTGCTGCGTTGTCGACCTACACCGAAAATTATCCGGCGCATCTCAAACGGCAGAGAACCGATTTTGATCTCATCGGTCGTATCTCCATGCCGGTGGTCAATATTGGCTCCTACGGCAAAGATGCTCATCAATTTTTAGAGCGGATCGATGCCGATTACACCTTAGGTGTGGTGCCGGTCTTAATCTGGGACACCATTCAACATTTTTTTAAGAAATAACGCATCGTATAAAAAAACAAAAAAGCCAACGAACCCTATTGCCGGGGAAACGTTGGCTTTCTTATTTTATGGAGCTACTTGAATTTCATATTCGCCTTTGATCATGAGATACGATACATCGGTAAAACTTAAGCCACGTCCATCGCTACGCGGGATCAGCAAATGATGATTGGTTGCAACTTCAGTACCCGTTGTTATGTCAACCCCGGCAGTTAGATCTGCCAGTCCTCCTTGAGCAGAAGCAATGGCATATGCTTTCCCGGCACGTAAAATCATCTCGCACCCGGCTTCCGCTAAAACCTTATCCCCTTTTTGCAAGTTAATCACTTGCCAGGTGGGGGACGGTTCTATGGTTGGTTCTGGGGACGGTTCTGTAGGGGGCGGCTCCGTTGGCTCCGTCGGCGGAACCGGATCGGTGGGGGTGCTCGGTTCCGTTGGAGTTCCGGGAGGTGTCGTCGATTGAACTGCTTCTTGGATCCATTGTTTAACCTCGAGCTTGAGCGAATCCAGTCGCAATTCCAAATAGCTGAGTGAAATCAGGGGATCTTGCGGGGTGGTCGCCTGCACTTGATAAAACAGCATACCGGCGCCTAACAAGCCAACGAGCCAAAACCATTTCTTGGGCATCGAATCATCCTCTCTATTCTTTTTCCAACCATTGGCCCGTAGCCAAACAACGCAAATATCCTTGGACAAACCCTTCAATTTCACCATTGAGCGCTGCCTGTGTGTTTCCCATTTCAACACCGGTACGGTGATCTTTGATGAGGTTGTAGGGGTGTAAAACATAGGAGCGAATCTGACTCCCCCAGGCAATATCGGATTTTCCACCTCTGACCTGACTGGCTTCCGCTTCGCGTGCCAGTCGTTCGCGCTCATATAACTTCGCCTTCAAGATGCGCATCGCCATTTGACGGTTCGCATGCTGTGAGCGTTCATTCTGGCAGGTCACCACCAACCCCGTGGGGATATGGGTCAAGCGAATCGCCGTTTCAACTTTATTAACATTCTGCCCACCGGCTCCCCCGGCGCGGTAGACATCGATCTTCACATCGTCTGCTTTAATCGTGACATCAATGGCATCATCGAGTTCCGGCAAAACTTCAACCGCAGCAAAAGAGGTATGGCGACGGCCGGAGGTATCGAAGGGCGAAATACGCACCAACCGATGCACACCGCTTTCGGATTTTAAATAGCCATAGGCTTTTTCACCACGAACGAAGAAGGTCACACTCTTGATCCCAGCTTCGTCGCCTCCCTGGTAATCCGCTGTCTCCACTTTGTAGCCTTTGATTTCCGCATAACGCAGATACATGCGTAACAACATTTCAGCCCAATCTTGTGATTCGGTTCCACCGGCACCGGGATGAATGGTCATAATCGCATCATTGTTGTCATAGGGCTCAGAGAGTAAGGTCGACAACTCCAATGAATCGAATGCGGACATCAGAGTACGAAGATTTAGATTTAATTCTTTCATCCATTCCGGGTCTTCGTGTTCTTCCAGCAGTTGAATTAATTCTTGCGCTTCCTGATAGTGCTCTAGAAGCTCTTCAAAGGCATCGAGCTGGTTTTTGAGACCATTGCTCTCAGCTATCATTTGTTGAGCTTGTTCCGGTTCGTCCCAAAATCCATCTTTTTGAATTTCTTGCTGTAGTTCTAGATAGTGCTTCTTCTTTTGATCGTAGTCAAAGAGACCTCCTCAGCTCGTCGAAACGAGCCGGCAATGTGGTCAGTTCTCGCTTGATTTCATCTAACATCCCGATTCACACCTTTCCCTTTTGTAAGGTTGCTCATTTTCCGCAACAATGTTTATATTTTTTTCCGCTTCCACAAGGGCAAGGATCGTTTCGTCCTACTTTGGTAGTACTTTTCTTGATCGGTGTTCGTTTGCTGTCGGAAGACATTTGTGCCGGATCGATCGGTTTTGCAACCTGTTCCCGCTGAATGGGTTCTTGACGCACTCGAATTTGTACCTGGAACATTTGTCGTACGACATCGTGTTGAATGTTGTGAATCATCTCATCAAACATCTCAAAGCCTTCCACTTGGTAGGCTTGCAGAGGATCTTGTTGAGCATAAGCCCGTAAGCCAATGCCGGTTCGCAACTCCGTCATATCTTCCAAATGCTTCATCCACTTGGTGTCAACGGTGCGTAGCATAATCATCTGTTCTAATTGACGCATGATCTCGGAGCCAAACTCCTGTTCTCGAAGTTCGTATTCTTTGCTCGCCAATTCCTCTAATTGATGGAGCATCTCTGCTCGGTCATTCTTCTGCAAATGAAGATTCACCGAGGCCTCAACACCGGCAGGTAAAACTTCCATGAGAGACCGCAAAGCAGAGGCTCGATCCCAATCCTCGGGTTTGCTATGCTCGTTGCAGAAGAGATCCACTTTTTCTTTGAGTACACTCTGCACCATGCCCATGATTACAGACTTCAAATCTTCTCCCGAGAGCACCTGTTGGCGTTGACCATAGATGATTTCGCGTTGCTTATTCATCACATCATCATATTGTAAGACGTGTTTACGAATATCAAAGTTCCGTGCTTCCACTTTGCGTTGAGCATTTTCAATCGCTCTGCTCAACAGCGGATGTTCAATGGGAATGTCGTCTTCGACTTTAAAGGTTTCCATGAGAGACGAGACGCGATCTCCACCAAACAGGCGCATTAGGTCGTCTTCTAAAGAGATGTAAAATTGGCTGGATCCAGGGTCACCCTGACGCCCGGAACGCCCCCGCAACTGGTTGTCGATTCGGCGTGATTCATGACGTTCCGTACCAATGATATGTAAACCACCTAACTCAACTACGCCTTCCCCCAACAAGATATCGGTTCCGCGGCCGGCCATGTTGGTGGCGATGGTGACGGTACCTTTTTGCCCGGCTTCAGCAACAATTTCAGCTTCCTTTTCGTGGAACTTGGCATTCAAGACCTGGTGAGGGATTCCTCTTCTACCCAATAGTTTTGATAAATACTCCGATTTCTCAATCGAAATCGTACCTACCAAAACCGGTTGCCCTTTTTTATTGCGCTCCACCACATCTTCTACCACCGCCTGGAACTTGTTCAATTCGGTTTTGTAGACCAAATCTGCAAGGTCTTCGCGGATCATGGGTTTGTTGGTGGGTATCACGACCACATCTACTTTGTAAATGGCGCGGAATTCGCCCTCTTCGGTCTCGGCAGTACCGGTCATACCGGCTAATTTTTTGTACATCCGGAAGAAATTTTGAATCGTGATGGTTGCTAAGGTTTGATTTTCACGCTCAACCGTAACTCCCTCTTTGGCTTCAATGGCCTGATGCAACCCGTCACTGAAACGACGACCAAACATTAATCGGCCGGTAAATTCGTCTACAATGATCACTTGATCCTCTTTAACCACATAATTGACATCGCGAATCATCAAAGCCATGGCTTTAATCGCATTGACCAAGAAGTGATACAATTCGCTGTTCTCCGGAGACATTAGGTTATCGATCCCCAAAACCCGCTCCACTTTGCTGACACAGCTTTCGGTAGTAGAAATGGTTCGGGCTTTTTCGTCAACGGTAAAATCTTCTTCCACTTGTAAGCCGCGTACGATTTGAGCGAATTTACCATACAAATCAGTCGATTTATCGCCTTGTCCACTGATGATCAACGGTGTTCGGGCTTCATCAATCAAAATACTGTCAACTTCATCGACAATGGCATAATTCAAAGGCCGTTGCACCATATTTTGTTTATAGACTACCATGTTATCACGCAAATAATCAAAGCCGAACTCGGAATTGGTGCCATACGTGATATCTGCTCCATAGGCCTTGCGCCGTCCGGCATAATCTAAATCATGGTATAAAACATCGACTTCTAGCCCTAAAAAGCGATGAATCTCGCCCATCCAGGCACAGTCGCGCCGGGCCAAGTATTCATTAACGGTTACTATATGAACCCCTTTACCCGAGAGCGCATTCAAATAGGCAGCAAAAACCGAGGTCAGGGTTTTTCCTTCCCCGGTTTTCATTTCGGCAATTCGTCCTTGATGCAAAACGATCGCCCCTAAAATCTGGGTGTCGAAAGCGCGTTGACCAATGACTCGAATCGCCGCTTCTCGTACCACTGCATAGGCTTCGGGAAGTAGATCATCTAAGCTGGCTCCGTCAGCCAACCGTGCTTTGAACTCCGGAGTCTTGGCCTTTAATCCTTCATCCGGCAAAGCTTTGATATCTGCTTCCAGCGCGTTGATTTTCTTCATGGCCGGTTGCAGCTTATCTAATTCTTTTTGATTGGGATCTCCAAATATTTTCTTGACAAAACCAAACATGCTTACTCTCCTTTGGCACTGCGATGCAGAGCTCTTTGGTATCGAATCTCATCGACCATGGTCCATAATCCACCTAATATCAAAGTATGTCCCCCTAAAACAATCGGGATAGGGGCTTCTTTCGCCGCCTTGGTGAATTCGCGAATGAAGGGGTTTTCAATCACTTCCCAATTTCCCAAATCGGAATTGAAGCGGTCGTGTTCACTGGCATGCAGTTTTTTATGCGCAAAAATCACCCGTGTATCAATAAAGGCAACATCGGAATTCTCACTGACCCAGCGGAAGAAGGCATCGATTCCTGCTTCTTCAATGAAAGCCGCCAGAAATGATTTGACTTTCCCTTCCGCTTCCAACCCCATCGCCTTCATACCGCGCTCTTCCGAAAGGACACGCAGCCGAGCTCGCAAATGCAAATTGAAATGAGCAATCAAGGGCGCTCCCACTCGGCCGCTAATCCATACACTGGGAACCTCTCCTTTGCGAGATAACACATGCCAGGCACGCTCTAAGGTATCGGTGGACCAGTTCATCGCATCCACCTCTTTGCGGGTGCGCGGTCCTAAATTGGGCATCAGTTTCAAGAAGAGAATCTCAGTGGGGGTATCGACATCAAAATGAATTCCGGGTGAATGCGGCATCAGCAAGCGTGTAAAGTGCTTCTGATACCGAATCTGGAACCCTAAAGCGTTATCCATATCGGGGGGATCCATTTCCAAAATAACATTGGCCGGATACCAGCCCACGATATCGGCAGACTGGACGTTGTTCACATACACCACGTTCTCGTTCTCATTGAGAACCTTGGCAATATCGGTAAATTCATCAATACTGATCAACGGCGAGCTGGCGCCGCTAAAGTAGAGAACTCGTTTCATGGGATTTTCTCGAACGACTCGTTGTAAGGCCGTTCCGTAGTGAAAGGGTTTCCACTCGGTCGTATCAATCACCTGGGCTCCCAGGGCAATAGCTTCGGCCGCTAGATCAGAATAATTGGTCGCCAAAATTACCCGATCATAATCTTTATGATGGATCAAGGTTTCTATATTGTCCAAACAGATGGCCTTGCGTACGCCCAACATGCTGAGCTCCACCTTGCTGGTGGGGTTGCCGCCTTCGAAAATGACTGCTGTCACAGGATGGCTCATCTTCATCGCTCCTTCACCTCTGCAGTGCAGAGAAATACTGACCTTTAAATTTCTGCAACCTTTGCTCCAAATCCTGCAAATGGAAATCTTAGCCTAGTAATGCATACCGTAGTCCAATGGCTGAGACAGATTCACGACCTGGACAGATGAGTTGACCCTTCTTTTCTTCCATAAAGACAAAGCCTAAGGAGCGATACAGCTCAATCGCCGGTAAATTGCCGTGCAACACCCAAATTGACAAGGGGCGTTTGGTGCGTTGCAAAGCATAATAAAGCAGTTCTTTACCAAATCCCCGTCGTTGATACCCCGGCTCTACATACATCCAAGTAATTTCCTGGTCGGTAAAAGCAATGAAGCCACGTGGTATTTCCTGATAGAGTAAGACTGCCACTTCTCCCTCGAAGAGTTTTTCGGCTTCAAAGGTTGCCTGCAAATCAGCATAGCCATCGACGTAATGGCAACGGGTCAGCTCTTGCAGGCGAGCAGCATCATGGATTCTCTGCAAATGCGGCCAATCGGCCTCGCGGTAGGGTCGCACTTCAATTCCAAGACCTTTTTCTGCGCGTTGGATTAAATAATGTTTTAACCAATCCATGGCTTGGCTGTAGCCCTCGAACCCTAATCCTTGAAAAGTTTTAACACAAGCTAAGCCTGCATACGATTGATGCCGAAAGACTTCTCGCTGGCGGGTATCGCTCAAATGCACTTCCACTGCCGGTATGTCAATCGCTTGCAGTGCGTCCATAATCGCAATCGAAGTATGCGTATAGGCCGCTGGGTTGATGATAATGCCGTCAAAATTTCCTTGGCCTGCCTGAATCCAGTCCACCAGAACCCCTTCATGATTGGTCTGACCGCATTCCACTTCTACTTCGAGCTCTGTAGCCCTACTTTGAATGAATTGCACCAGATCTTCATAGGTTTTGTTTCCATAGACTCCCGGTTCGCGTTTGCCTAAGAGATTGAGGTTAGGACCATTGAGAATTAAGAATTTCATAATACACCTCCCGGATCTTCAAAACCGCCTCCTCGAAAGAAGTATTGTTTTCTACCTTCACCTGGGCAGAAGTTTCATAAAGAGGAGCACGGCGTGTGTAAAGTTGCTGCAAGTGTTCCAAATTTCCCGATAACGGCCGACCTTCGGAACTGAGTTTTGTAAGATCTCGTTGAATCCATACGACAATTCCGTTTTGTTGCAAGGCATCCCGGTTTTCTTGTTTCAAAATCGAACCGCCCCCCGTAGCAATGACCACTCCTTGGCGCTTTGCCAGACGGGCGATGACCTCGGATTCCAAGTTACGAAACGCTTCCTCACCGTATTGCAGGATTAAATCCCCCGGACTGCAACCTTGTTCTTGAGCTAGGATTTCATCGCTGTCAAAAAAGGGACGTTGTAACTGCTCAGCAATTCTCAACCCCAAACTCGTCTTACCCGCCCCCGGCATACCCACGAGTACTACATTACTGACTTCTGATAGGAGAGCTCTCACGGTTTCTTCGACCTTAACATCTTGAATGGGTCGGTTCATAAAAATCTCAGCCGCCGCTTTTGCCTGTGCAACCAACATCACCAACCCATTGGTATGAGCAATTCCCAAGGCCTTTGCTTGCAAAAGCAGAGGTGTCCAAAGCGGGTTATAGATTACATCTACCACTCCAAGGCATTGCGGGAACTGCGTTAAATCAACAAGCTTCTCACTATTGTTAGGGAACATCCCTACCGGTGTGGTATTGATGATCACTTCTGCATTATGATGCGCACTCAGGTCTGCATAGGTAACTGGGCCATGACGCGACACATGTACAATCTCGCATGCTTTAGCATCTTCTGCAACGGCATGTGCAGTGCGAGAAGTGGCTCCGGTGCCTAAAATCAACACTTTTTTATTCTGTAATTCGATCTCCACACGTTTCAATGCATAAACCAACCCGGCATAATCAGTGTTATCTCCATATATAGCTCCGTTAGGCATTCGAACCAGGGTATTTACCGCTTGTAACCGATTAGCTAATGGGGAGAGCTCTTCGCAATATTGAATAACCCGCTGTTTATACGGAATGGTGACATTCAGTCCTTGAAAATGTCCTTCCCGAAAAAAGTCATCTACGTTTTCAGGAGCAATATCGAAGAGTGTATAGGTGTAATCCGCCAATGCTTGGTGGATTTTTGGCGAATGGCTGTGCCCTAAAGGGTGCCCCAATAACCCAAAAGTCGGCTTTAAAAGTGCACTTTGCGCATCTCTTGAAATTTCGAACATCGCTTCGTACAGACGTCGTATGTTTTCTCCCTGTTCTGGATGTAACGCTGCCAAGCGTTGTAAAATGCTTTCTTCACGGCTACGATCTAACACCAGCATGCCCTGTTTTTGCTTCCATAGGGCAATCTCGGTAACAATTTCCATGCGACGAGTAAACAAATCGACCATTTGGTCATCGATAGCATTGAGCTGGCGACGGTATTCCTGCAAGTCCATGCTTACCGTCCCCCTTCCAGCAACACATCTAAGAGCACCAAAGCCATAGCAGCTTCTACCACTGGTGCGGCTCGTAAAGTGATACAAGGATCATGGCGACCTTGAATCTCTAAAGTAGCTGCTTTCAGCTCCTGTAAATCCACCGTCTCCTGCTCTTTGGCAATAGAAGCAGTGGGTTTGAAAGCCACTCGCAAGAGGATCGGCATACCGCTGCTAATGCCTCCTAAAATCCCGCCATGATGATTGGTCTTGGTTTTTACTTGGTTCTCTTGAAAAACCCAAGGGTCATTATGCTCACTGCCTCGCATTTGAGCTACTTGGAATCCGCTACCGAATTCAACCCCTTTGACCCCGGGAATTGCGAAGAGCGCATAAGAAAGGCGGCTTTCCAAATTCTCGAAAATCGGATTTCCAAATCCCCCGGGAAAACCCACGGCAGCTGCCTCGATAATACCCCCTAAGGAGTCACCATCGGCGGCAATTTGGCTCACAGCATCTAAAATAGGTTGTCGAATTTTTTCCTGTATGAAAGGCAAAGCTGCTTGACTTAACTCCTGTAATTGCTCCTTCGACACCGCGACCGGGTCAAACCCCTCATCTTTTAGAGAACCCACTTGGGCAATATGACTGCCTATAACAATGCCTTTGTCGGCTAAAATCTGCAAAGCAAGAGCGCCGGCAAAACACCAAGGTGCAGTCAAGCGCGCCGAAAAATGACCACCCCCGCGTAAATCATTGAACCCGTCATAACGCAACATGGCGGGATAATCAGCATGCGAAGGACGTGGGGTGTGTTTAAAAGCTTCATAATCTTGTGAACGAACATCATGGTTGGGAAAAAACGCCACTAAGGGTGCACCGGTAGTAACCCCTTGGTAAACCCCGGATTGCAGCAGATACGAATCGGCCTCCACTCGCGCTGAGGTTCCCGAACGCTGCCCGGGAGAGCGGCGTTTCAAAAATGTAGCAATCTCTTCTTGATCTAAACGCACTCCTGCCGGCAAGCCTTCCACGAGAACACCAACCCCTGCACCGTGAGATTCCCCAAAGAGGGAGAAACGCAAGCTATTTCCCATTTGCGACGACATATGAAACCCCTCCTACGCTCTGCCAATCTTTGAAAAAATCCGGATACGATTTGGCTACCGATTCTGCACCTTTAATCTGCACACCAGCTTGGCAAAGAGAACCCGCCACGGCCGCCGCCATGACCAAACGGTGATCTCCCAAACTGTCAACCAGACCACCTGGTAGGCTCTCTTGCCCTACAATCAACAGGCAATCTTCTTTAACGTTGTAATCGGCTTTACCCCCAATGCTTTGGACCAACGCTAAAACCCCTTGAATACGGTTGCTTTCCTTATATTGCAAGCGCTGTAAGCCACTCAAACGGTTTAACCCCGGCGTAAAGGCTGCCAGAACGGCTAAGATTGGCACCAAATCAGGTATTTGTTCACAAGAAAGTTGCAATGGCTTTTTTACACCCTTTCGCACAGTTAGGGTTTGCCCTTGCCAAGTGACCTCAGCACCCCATTGTTCTAAAATAGAAGCGATAGCACGGTCGCCTTGCAGACTTAAAGGGTCTAAGCCTCTAAACTGCATGCCCTGGGGAGAAAATCCGGCTGCCACCAACCAAAAGGCTGCGTTGGACCAGTCACTTTCCACCAAAAAGCTTCCCGGAGAAATATATTGTTGCACCGCAGGAATATAATACCCCTGCTCTGTCTCCTCCACCTCAATGCCAAAGCTGTGCAACACTTGTAGCGTCATTTGAACATAGCCCAAGGATTCAATCGGTGTGGAAGCATGCAAGTAGCTTTCACTTTGAAGTAATGGTAAGGCGAAGAGCAAGCCACTAAAATACTGCGAACTAATATGCCCAGGTAAGACAAAAGAACCCGGCTGCAACTGCCCAGTTAAGTGGAAGGGCAAGGATTCGGGTTGAATCTGGACACTCTGTTGAGTAAGGGCTTGAACTAAATCAGCTATGGGTCTGGCGGGAAGATTGCCCTCTCCGGTCCAGAAAGAGGGAATTCCCAGAGCGCTGACCACAGGTAAAAGCAAGCGTAACGTGGTCCCAGATTCTTTACAATGCAAGTTCACTTCTCTGTTGCGTAGGTTATCCAACTCTGCTTGAGAAATGGGCTTCACCCAAAGCCGGTTCTTGGGCAAATCGTGTATCTCTGCACCCAACGCCTGCAAACAAGCTTTCGTTGCTAACACATCTTGGCCAGAGCCTACCCCATTGATTTCGGTGGGCCGGTCTGCCAAAGCAGCGGCCAATAGGGCTCGGTGGGCTTGCGATTTCGATACCGGTATTTGAAACTCACCATTTAGAAAACCAGGCTCGATGTTGCGAATCATAGCGGTTCGCCTGCCTTATAAATGGCCTCCGTAACGAGGTCGCGGAATTTCTCTAAGGGCAGGGTATGCAACCGGCAGCTTCCCACCGCTTCCGGTAGAACAACGGTAATGTTCTCACCCTGGCGTTTTTTATCTTGCACCATGGCAAGGGTTAAAGCCTCAACAGAAAACTCATAGTGTAGAGGGAATCCGAATTTGCGCAAGAGGCCTTCTACCTTGTTTGCCAATTCAGCCGAACAAACACTTAAACTTGCCGCAATGCGATAAATAACAAATAGTCCATAAGCAACCGCTTGGCCGTGATGCACCGAATACCCACTCACTTGTTCTAAGGCATGGCCAACGGTGTGACCCAAATTGAGCAGCCGCCGGCCATCCTCTTCTCGCTCATCGGCTAAGACAATGGCTGCTTTGATTTGCACACAGCGCTGAATCATTTCTTCCACTGGGAACTTAATATCCTCGGCGACCAAGCGTTCAAAGGCTACTGCATCGCCCAAAAGGAAGGTCTTGATCACTTCTCCCATGCCATCGAGCCAAAGTTCGGGGCTCAAGGTTTGGAATACATTGGGGTCGCAAACCACCAAAGAAGGTTGCCAAAAGCTGCCCACCAAGTTTTTGCCTTGAGGCAAGTTGACCGCTGTCTTTCCTCCCACTGAAGAATCCACCGCCGCTAAAAGCGTTGTAGGCACTTGCACCACCGGTATGCCGCGTTGATATAAAGCAGCTGCCAGCCCCACCAAATCTCCGGTCACACCGCCACCGAGGGCAATCAACACCGACTTACGGTCGGCTTTGAGATCGGCTAATCGTTGCAAAAGGCTCATCAGAGTAGGCATAGTCTTATGCTCTTCACCGGGTTGAAAGCTTAAAACGTCGGTTTGAAAACCGCTTTTCTGTAAATTTTCGTGGACTTCCTGACCGTAAAGGCTCATAACATGGGCGTCGCCAATTAAGAACAAGCGGCGCATGCCAAATAGGCCCTGAATCTCTCGGGGCAATTCGGCCAAAGCTCCTTGGCCAATCAACACAGTATAAGGCTGACTGGTTTCTATACGCTCTCGAATCATCACCATTTCTCCTCTAACAAAGGACTGCGAAGGCTGTTGCGAAGTCGCTGAATGTCTGCCATGAGCTGGCCAAACTGGGAGAAGGTTAGGCTCTGTTCACCGTCGCTTAAGGCTTGCTCTGGCTGCGGATGCACTTCCAAAAGAAGACCATCGGCTCCGGCGGCTACGGCAGCCAGAGACATGGCCGGTACTAAGGAGGCCACCCCGGTACCATGACTTGGGTCCACCACCACCGGTAAACGACAAATCTGTTGCAACAGCGGCACTGCCGAAAGGTCTAAGGTGTTACGAGTCAACGGCTCAAAACTGCGAATCCCCCGCTCACAAAGTATGATTTGCGTATTACCACGGGTCATTAAATACTCAGCGCTGGCTAACAACTCGGTTAGGGTGGCACTGAAACCTCGTTTTAAAATAATGGGCTTGTCTTGGTCCGCAAGTGCTTTCAGCAAGGCATAATTTTGCATATTTCGGGCTCCAACCTGTAAAATATCGACTTCGTCAAAAAAAGATAGCTGCGACGCGTCGGTAATCTCGCTGACTACCGGCAGACCGACCGCTTTTCCGGCTGCTACCAAAAGGTGAAGTCCCTCTTCCTCTAACCCTTGAAAAGCATAGGGCGAGGTACGTGGTTTATACGCCCCACCTCGTAGAGCACAAGCACCCAAGCGAGCGATGGCGCTCGCCGACTGATGAATTTGTTCTTCTGATTCCACTGCACAAGGGCCGGCGACTACGGCAAAATGGCCATTGCCAATCAGGCACGTACCAAAGGAAACCGCTAATCGTTCTCCTTCTTCCCCACAAGCCAAGGGGTAATCTGTGCGAATCTTTGCCCAAGCTTCTTTCATTCTCTTCACCCGTTCTATCGTACTCCATCTTTTGTCTTATCATTTGAGATGTTCCATCCACATAGAAAACAGCCGACAATGAAACCACTGTCGGCTGTTCAATATTCCGAATTTTAGGGTTCATCCTACTTCAAGATTTCGCGGAAACGCTTGGAAATTCCTTTGCTATCTCTGAAATCTTAGTAGCCCAAATCCTCGTCGATGAGAACTACTTCATAATGAGGGATCCCATTAGGTTTACAATCAAACACTGCAGTGACCCGGCATATCCGTCCGGGGCTGTCGCAATCGTAGCATTTGTCCCCTTTTACAGCACAGGGCGTAGCGGTATGCAACCGTTGGGCATTCAGCGGTGCAGCAATATTTTTGGCACGCCAAGTAGCTGCCTCTAAATCAGGAGCGATTTTGTTGCGCCCGACCACTAGATAAACTACTTGCGGTCCGTAAATCGTTGCCGAAACTCGGTTGCCGCTGCCATCAATGTTGATCCACTCCCCGGTTTCAGCCATGCCATTGACACTGCTCAAATAAACTTGGGCTTGTCTGGCAGGCATTAGGGCTGCTCCCGTTTGTTCCCAATGCCAAAGCACACAGTTTTTGGCACGAAGTTTCGTGCTTAAGTCCATTTGTTTTAGGGTCATGGAACCGCCGAAAGCGACTGTCTTCCCTTGAATTTGTTCGGTCAAGTAGGCTGCCGCTTCTTCTTTGGTAGCAAAGAAACTGGTCTTATAACCCTTCTTTACTAAATTCTCCTGCAATTTTTGCCATGCAACCATGTTTTTGACCTCCTTCTTACCAGCTGGTAATGGTCCCGTCAGTCCGCATTTCGGTGCCACCACAGAGGGTGCCATTGGGCATACGCCAAATGATCTGGCCTCGGCCAAAGCCACCGCTGGTCACCTTAGGCACAATATTATGACCTTTTCGGGTCAGGGATTGTTGAACATGAATACCCATGCTCTGTTCTACCTCAATCGTCTTTTCACCGGTCCATTGGAAACGCGGTGCATCGAGGGCATCTTGAGGATTCATGCCGTAATCTACGGTGTTGACCACCACTTGCATATGTCCTTGCGGTTGCATAAAGCCACCCATGACACCGAAAGGACCGACCGGTTGGCCGTCTTTCATTAAGAAACCGGGAATAATGGTGTGATACGGCTTCTTACTTGGCGCATAGACGTTATCGTGCGCTTCATCTAAGGTGAAGTTGTTGCCACGGTTGTTCAAGGAAATTCCTGTACCGGGCACGACCACGCCAGAACCAAAGCCGGCATAGTTGGATTGAATATAGGAAATCATGTTGCCTTCACCGTCTGCAGCGCAGAGATAAATGGTTCCACCGCAGTGGGGATCTCCGGCTTCGGGCATAATGGCTTTTTCGCCAATTAAGGCGCGACGTTTGGCAGCATATTCTTCCGATAACAATTCTTCCACGGTCACGGTCATGTTACGCGGATCGGTGACATACTTTTTAGCATCGACAAAAGCCAGTTTTAGGGATTCCATCATTTTATGATAGGTATCTGGATGTTCACGACCCTTTAACTCGAAACCTTTGAGAATGTTTAAGGCCATGAGAGCTGTGATACCGTGTCCATTTGGTGGAATTTCATAAACATCGTAGCCTTTGTAATTGCAGGAAATCGGTTCTACCCATTCCGGCTGATACTGAGCTAAGTCTTCCAAGGTCATCTTACCCCCGGTTGCTTGGGAGAAGGCAACGATCTTCTTGGCTAAATCACCACGATAAAACGATTCGGCATTGGTTTCGCCAATCTCAGTTAAGGTGCGAGCATGATCCGGTAAAGTTGCGATGTCGCCGGGGCCAAAGGGCTTGCCGTTGGGAGCAAAGGTCGAGAACCAACCTTCAAACTCTTCGCCTTTGAGAGCTTTCTGATACATAGCATGCGCACTCTGCCAAGCTGAACCTACCGTAGGTGCAACAGCAAAACCTTGAGAAGCGTACCGTACAGCCGGTTTCACCAATTGACTCAAAGGAAGTTTGCCAAAGCGATTTGCTAAGGCAGCCCAAGCTGCCGGAGCGCCAGGCACGTTGACTGCCGGCCATCCATATTTAGGCATTTCGCTGTGTTTTTCTTTTAGATCGGCTAACGTTTGTGCCATGACCGAAGGACCGCTGGCGTTGATGCCATAGAGTTTACCTTTTGTCCAGAGAATAGCAAAAGCATCTGCTCCAATGCCGTTGGAACAGGGTTCGCAAACCGTTTGGGTTACAGCAGCAGCAATGGCTGCATCAATGGCATTTCCTCCCTGCATCATCACTTCTAGACCGGCTTGAGCCGATTGAGGTGTGGAGGAGGCGACCATCCCGTTTTTGGCAAAGACGACCTGCCGACGAGAAGGATAGTGATATAACAAGGGGTTCATGAAACGATCACTCCTTTAGTATTGTTGAAGTTCAATCTTCTAAGAAAATATTTCGCCATCCTTAACAATTTCCCTGCATTTTTTCGTAAGAAGATACAGGAGGATTTTAAACCTTTGGCGAATACAATAAGCAGCATAAAGATGTTCAAAGAAGCAAATTCATGTGCAGAAGAGGTGGATAGATGATCTACGAATCGAAACTTTTAACACCGATTGGTGAGTTATTACTGCAAAGCGACGAAGAGGCCCTCATCGGTGTTTATTTCCCCGGCGAAACCTCTACCACTCCTTTTTTACCTGCTAAGTTACTCCCCGATTCGCAACTTCCTCAAGTTTTGCAACAAACCAAGCGAGAGTTACAGGGATACTTTGCGGGGACAATCAAAGAATTTTCGGTACCCCTCACCTACCATGGCACGAAGTTTCAAATGCAGGCATGGGAAGCGCTGCGAAAGATTCCCTTTGGAGAGGTGCGAACCTACCAGCAGCAAGCAACCTTAATTGGAAATCCTAAGGCCTTACGAGCGGTGGGAGGAGCGAACCACGCAAACCGGATCAGTATCATTATTCCCTGCCACCGAGTGATTGGTAAAAACGGCAAACTGGTGGGTTTTGGCGGCGGACTCTGGCGCAAAGAATGGCTTTTGCAGCATGAAATGAAGTATAGGTAAAATAAATAGAGCGAACCCTCTGCATTTTGCAAAATGTGGAGGGTTCGTCTTATTTTGGAATTCTACTTCGACGTAACAATGAATATTTCGTGTATATCGGCTTCAGAAAACGGATTGAATCCTTCAATGGTGAAATGGACTTTAACTGCATTCATGATCAGAATATGACGAATCTTTCCGGTTGGCTTTGAATTCCAAGGTTACTTCATGAGAGGATCTCTAACAACCCGAAAGCAATATGATGGCAAACAGAAGCAGAGCGAATAAGATTTTCACATGTCGCTTGTCACGTTGTTCACTCCTCATAAACATAGAACGACTAAATTAGTTTATTTATTTGTAAAATATGAGGGAACGTATATCTGAGGAACATAAGTACCGTCAATTTTATCAAGTTCTGTATTTTCGTTGTCAAAAAAAATCGTATTATCCTTACTGCACAAAATGCCACCCATAAATTCACCTTTATTGCTATAAATAACTGCGTAGGCCCCTGATAAAGAGTTTAGTGCGGGGAAAGTTGCTATGTAATATCCATCTTGGTACCCAACATCTCTGAAAAATGAATAGTATTCTCTGTGCGCGTCAAGGTAAGGCATATCGGATGTCACATTTTTTTCTTCGAGTATGCATTCAACACTACTGTCATATGGCGAAATCTCAAAAATCTTTGTTGTTTCATTGTATAAGAACGAACCTAGTGCTGGATTGGCTAATGTATTAGTATGGTTAGACATATAATTTGGGCACCGAATTTTTGATATGTCGTATTCTTCCCATATTGTCGGATATTCATACATTTTTTCCAACAATAACGACCCATCGTTTTCAGCGTATAAAAGTGTAATCATTTCCGTATCAATTAACGAGGCTGAACTCATACACAAAATTGCAATTTTTCCATCTTTATCAACGAAGAAACAGGCCGGTACCATTTTTGTATTTTCATGTATGAGCGTGGTATTGCCGCATATGCTCTCATTATTTTCATAAATTTGAAACGAATAGTTTTCATTGTTAAATTGAAGAGTATAATCTTCAAAGTAAAGAATATCATCGTCTTCTGAAATTTGTATATTATCGTATTTAGTGTTTATTGGAGAATCACGAAGAATCAGCACGTTTGAGGACATGTATTGGGGAAATATCCTACTATTTCTCAAACTAGAACTGTCTGCAATTTCATATAAAGGCTCCGCATCTACAGAAATGCTATGCTTAATAAGATCAATGTCTAACTCAAAAGCACTAATATTCTCGTCATCCGCCTTGAACATGATCAATTTTTGAAGTTGTGAGGCCTGCGTGGTTACTGGAATTCTTGGTGAACAACCTCCAGCGTATAGTGCCATGATTAAAGCCAGAAGAAATAGAAATATTCTCTTCAATGTAGTGCTCCTTTCTATCAAAATACAGGACTTCAGTCCCTGCTCTTTGCAAAAGACTGAAGTCTTGCTTTGCTTCGCGGATGTTTTTACGTGGTCTTTATGGTGTAGTAAACATAAGTAGCACTATCATAAAAAACAGTATTATGATCATCGTTGGTATGAGCTGTATACCTATGTGTAACAGTGTCATTCAGAGTAATCAAAGCCACATGACCTTCGCTCGCCCAAAGAAGGACATTTCCCGCATTTGCTGCTGCAAATGTTGATGTATCCCAATAACCTTCACCGGTCATATAGTCTACAAGACCGGGAACATACGTCCATGACCAACCATTGTCGCCGTCTAAAAATCTTTCCCATTTCCCATCATCGACGGGGATGCCCCCTTTTGCCATGCACTGAGAGACAAAATCACAGCAATCATCGTGCTTTAGGTTGGAGATATATGGGTATTCATCATTGTTCCACTGAGTCCTGTCTTGGTGAATGGGGCATGTTGGACCATCATCGTAACAAGAGGTTACGTTTTCTCCTGTCCATTCCCAAGCATAATCACGCGAAGCAACTCTGTCATATGAGCTGTACCCCTTAATAGAATAAGTACTACTCTCATAATCAGCCGCGACCACATCTACTAATGATTTCCCCGCTTGATACATCTGGTCTGAATCGAGATCAAGAACTTCAATAGGATACAGCGTGGTATCCATCCCATCCTGGTAATACATGATTAGGTCTGCACCCTTACTTGAATCGCTTACTGAAATCACTAAGTCAAGCGACAAGTTTGTATACTCATCGGAAAAATCAATTTCATCGACATAATGATCTGGAGTTGTCAATATTAGTTCAGTCGTAAATTCGAGATCGTAGCCCAAGGTATTTGGTAATCCCAGTTTTTTAAATGGTTATGACACATAACAGAAATCCCCCTTCTTCCCTTGGCTACAACAGATC